>MDSV01085298.1_pt1 | contig 26487 bp, 28 predicted proteins | sample 810851 | NCBI WGS metagenome assembly MDSV01 (sample SAMN05326640, study PRJNA326480) | marine metagenome | isolation source: seawater | place: Atlantic Ocean: North East | collected 2012
ATCTGAATGTGGAGAGCGACCATGATTTCTTAAATCAACTAAATGAACTGTATAATATTCCGAGAATTTTTTGCCTAAAGTATTCCAATTATCACACATGCCAAATAATCCATGTATTATGATTAAATGTTCTTGATCATCACCATATATTTTTGAAAAGATTTTCACAGACAAAGCCTCTTATACATTCGCACAGTATTCTCTAAACCTAAATATATTGAATCACTTATCAAAGCATGTCCGATTGATACTTCAGCAATATTTGGTATGTTTTTAACAAAAAACTCTAGATTTTCTAAATTTAAATCATGACCAGCATTAACGCCTAGCTCTAGCTTTGATGCAAAATCTGCTGCTTGTTTGTATGGTTGTATTGCTTTTTCTTTATTGATATTATATTCAACAGCATATCTTTCTGTATACAGCTCTATTCTATCAGAACCACATAATTTTGCATTTTCAATCATTTCTAAATTAGGATCTATAAATATGGAAGTTCTAATATTTTTTTCTTTGAATTCTGAAATAATCTCTTTTAAAAAATTATGTTGCTTAATAGTATCCCAGCCTGCATTGGATGTTATAACATCCGGTCCATCTGGGACAAGCGTTACTTGATGAGGATTAACACTTATTACCATATCTATAAATTCTCTACTTGGATATCCTTCAATATTATATTCTGTATGTACTAGCGGTTTTAAATTAAAAACATCGCTTCTAGTAATGTGTCTCTCATCAGGTCTTGGGTGAATAGTAATCCCGTCTGCACCAAACTTTTGACAATCCTCAGCAACCTTTAAAATATTTGGAACATTACCTCCTCTAGCATTTCTTAAAGTTGCTATCTTATTTATATTTACACTTAAATTAGCCATTATTTTGCAAATTTAAAAAATAGTATTTTTGTAATATGAAAGCTAACGAATTAATTTCAAGCTCAATAATTCATCTTCATCCAGATGATAGTGGAGAAAGAGCAATTGAAATGATGGAAGAAATGAAAGTTTATCACCTTCCTGTGGTAAGAAATAATTTTTATTTAGGAATTTTATCAGAAAGTGAGATCTTAAGCTGGGATAGTGCCTCTGAATTTATACATGAACATCTAGATGAACTTAGCAGCCCGTCCATACAAGAAACTCAACATTTATTTGATATAATTGAAATAGTTGAAAAAAATAGTATTAGCATTATACCAGTACTAGATGAAAAGAATCTTTATTTAGGATCAATAACCAACAGAAAACTTTTATATACAATTGCTAAGAGCACAGTAATTAAAAGTAATGGGAGCGTAATAGTTTTAAATATCAAAAATACTGACTACAGCATGTATGAAATTTCTAAAATAATTGAGTCGAACAATGCTAAAATTTTAAGCTCTTATGTAACATCTACTCCTGAAATGGAATATATAGATGTAACAATTAAATTAAATACAATGGAAACCAATAGTATCATTAAAGATTTAAAACGATTCGATTATAATATTGTAGCTTCATACGAGCAAAAAGATAATCAAGATGACTTTATTGATAGATATGAATCTTTAATGAGATTTATTAATATATAAAATGATTTTACGATTTGTCATTTTTTTTGTGCTTATATGTAACTCTTTATATTCACAAAAAAATAATGTTATTAGTGAAATAATAATTTCAGGAAATAAGATTACAAAAGACGATATTATCAAGCGTGAACTACTATTTAGAATTGACAGTGCTTATTCAAAAATAGAATTAGAAAGAAAAATTAAATTAAGTCAACAAAACCTTAAAAATTTAAATTTATTCAACTTTATTGAAATTGAAAAAAAGGAAAAAAACAATTTAACAACAATATATATTAAATTAGTTGAAAGATGGTATATATGGCCATATCCAATTTTTGAGCTTGCTGATAGAAATTTTAATTCTTGGGTTGATAAAAGAGATTTTAATAGAGTTAATTATGGTTTGTTTTTTAACTGGGAAAATTTTGGAGGAAAAAATCAGTTGCTGAGAATTAAATCAAGATTTGGATTTAAAGAACATTACCAAATAATGTATGATATTCCACATATAAATAACAAAAAAACTTTTGGCATAAAAACTAATATTGAATATTTTAGAAGAAAAATAACTTTTTTCAACACAACCAATAATCAATTAGATTACTACAGTGATAGTATTAATAATAGTTATACTTCAAAAGATTTTCATTTTTCTGCAAATTTCTCATTAAGAAAAAATATTTATGCAACGCATAATTTAAATTTGAGTTATTTTCAAACCGAAATTGATACACAAATTTGTAATCTAAATGAAGAGTATTTAAACAATGACAAAAGTATTGGTTCTTATGCTAAAATTGATTACTTATATACTTTAGACAAAAGAGATTACAATAAATATCCACTTAATGGACATTATTTAATGATCGAATTAAGCAATCATATTCCTTTAGCTAGTGATGTGAACCATTTCGAGTTTATTGGAAAAATTGAAAAACATATTACTTTTAAACCTCGGCTGCATTTTGGTACAAGTTTTAAGTTTAAAACCTCCAATGCTGATAACCTTTTTTATTTCGCTCAAAAATCATTAGGTTTTGAAGATTATGTAAGGGGTTATGAGTATTATGTTATTGATAATCAAAAATTTATTATATCAAAATCTATTTTAAAATGGTGTTTAGTAAAAGAAAAGAAATTTGATATTAATATTTTAAAAATCAAACAATTTCAAAAGTCATTTTACTCAATATATTTCAGTATTTTTTCAGATTACGGGTATACAACAAATAAATTTAATGATAACCCAAATGATTTGTCAAACAAGTCTTTGTGGGGTAATGGTGTTAGTATAGACTATTTGACCTACTATGATAAACTTTTAAGAATTGAATACTCAATTAATCATTTAGGAGAAAAAGGTGTATTTTTGCATATATCTAATCCTTTTTAGCTATGACGATTGCATTATTTGGAAATAATTATCCTGAATACTTTAGCAAATATATCCAGCACTTAATCAAAAGATTGGAAAATGAGCATGTAAAAATTATTATGGAACAAAATCTATTTAACTTTATAAAGGATAAAGTTAGATTCCAAAAACAACCAAATATATTTACAAATCATCAAGAATTAATCACACTTGAAGCAGATTTTTTATTTAGTATAGGAGGTGATGGAACTTTACTAAATGCTGTAACATATGTTCGAGATTCTAATATACCAATCTTAGGAATCAATACAGGAAGACTTGGTTTTATCTCTAGCATAGCAGCCGATCAAATTGAAAAAGCAATTACTGACATTATTAAAGAAAATTTTAAAATAAATGAGAGAACATTACTTCAACTCAATACATCTAAAAAATTATTTTCTGACAAGAACTTTGCTTTAAACGAAGTTGCTGTATTAAAAAAAGATACATCATCCATGATTAAAATTGATGCCTTCGTTGATGAGGAGTTTTTAAATACATATTGGGCAGATGGACTTGTTGTATCAACACCAACAGGGTCAACAGGATATTCTTTAAGCTGTGGTGGCCCAATAATTATGCCTGGAACAAATAACATAATTATAACACCCAATGCTCCACATAACTTAAATGTCCGTCCAATTGTAATTAGCGACAACAGTATAATTAAATTAAAAGTTGAAGACAGAGATCAATTGGCATTAGTTTCTCTTGACTCAAGATCCAGAGCTTTCGAGAGTAATCTTGAATTAATAATTAGAAAAGCAGAATTTAAAATAAAACTAGTTCAGCCTGAAAATATTTCATTTACTTCAACAATTAGAAACAAATTAATGTGGGGATTAGATAAAAGAACTTAATTTACCTCATAAAATACATAAATAAGTATATTTGCTAATTAATATTCTAAAGAATTATGAAAAGTAAACTTAGCTTAACTAATAAGTGTATATTTTTATTCGTATTAATTTTTTTATTTTCTACGAGTTACACAAACGGTCAATCTGGTCAATATAAAGAGAATACCGAAGTTGGAAGTTTTGGTGGTGTCTCTTATTATCTAGGAGATTTAAATAATTCTCATTTTAACAATTCCATACCAAATTTTGGTTTAGTAGTAAGAAAAAATATCGATAGACGAATTTCTTATAAAGGAACCTTTATGCTAATTAATATTGCTGCAGATGATCGAAATTCGTCAGATGAATTTGCATCTCAAAGAGGTCTTCATTTTAGCAACAATATGTTTGAGGAAAATGGAAGCTCAATATATGAGCTATCAGGACAGTTTGAGTTTAATTTTTTACCATACGAGTTAGGAAATCCATTATATAGATGGACCCCATTTATATATTCTGGGCTTTCTTTATTTAACTTTAATCCAAAAGCTGAAAATAAAAATGGTGAATGGATTAGTTTACAACCACTAGGTACTGAAGGGCAAGGAACAACTCAATTTCCTGATAGAAAAAAATATTCACTTATTCAATTTGCAATTCCAATTGGTGGTGGTGTTAAATTTGTAGTATCTGAACATTTTAATATAATTTTAGAATACGGAATTAGAAAAACATTTACTGACTACTTAGATGATGTAAGTACAACTTATGCTGGGGAAAATCCAAATTCATCAAATCCATATCCTATTGGCATGAGTCTTGAAGCACAAGAGATGAGTGACCCAGTGCCCGCTTCAGAAAAACATACATTAGGTGAAGAACGTGGTGATCCAAATAAAAATGATTGGTATTCATTTGCCGGAATCACTTTGTCATTTAAAATCCCTAAGACCACTATTGGTTGTGATTATTAATTTACATCACAAGTAAGCATGATTGAAATCGATAAAAAAAATCTTCCAAAGCACATCGCAATAACTATGGATGGAAATGGTAGATGGGCAAAAGCAAAGGGCAAAAGTAGAGTTTTCGGTCATAAAAATGGTGTGAAAGCTGTGAGAGAAACTGTAGAGTCTGCTGTAGAAAATAATATTGAATTTTTAACTTTGTATGCATTTTCTACTGAAAATTGGTTGCGACCCAAGCTAGAAGTACGCTCACTAATGAATCTACTGGTGTCTGCTATAATTAATGAAACGAAGACATTAATGAAGAATGACATAAAGCTAATGGCGATAGGAAACATCAATAAAATACCTAAAACTGCAAAGAATAAACTTGATTCTGTTATTGAAAAAACAAAAAATAATTCTAAAATGTCCTTGATTTTGGCCATAAGCTATAGTGGTAGATGGGAAATTTTAAATGCTGTCAGAAACATCATAAAAAATAATGTTGATGCAAATGAAATTAATGAACATCTTTTCATGCAATATTTAGATACCAAAAACGTTCCAGATCCTGAATTAGTTATTAGAACTAGTGGTGAACATAGAATAAGTAATTTTTTGCTTTGGCAAATTGCCTATTCGGAGCTTTATTTTACAAAGGTTTTGTGGCCCGATTTCAGAAAAAAAGATTTTATTAATGCGATTGTAGAATATCAAAAAAGAGATAGAAGGTTTGGAAAATAAAATATTTAAATATGCACTATGGTTACGTTTAAAAATTATAATCTTTTGTTTTATAACTACTTATTCATATTCTCAAAGTAATCAATACGTTGAATATTCGTTGCCAAAAAAATATGAAATAGGTGGAATTACTATCACAGGAACTAAATATTTGAACACTAATACAATTTTATCTATTTCTGGCTTAAAAGTAGGAGACACAATAAATGTCCCTGGAGCAAAAACATCTGATGCTATAAATAATTTATGGAACCAAAAACTATTTTCTGACATAAATATTAGCATAGAAAAAAAAATAGATAATTTAATTTTCTTAAATATTAATTTGTCGGAGAACAAAAGACTTTCTAAGTTTAACTTTGCAGGAAAAATCAAAAAATCTGACGTAACTAGTCTTAAAGAAGAACTAAAGCTGATGAGAGGAAAAGTTCTAACAGAAAATTTAATTAATAATAGCATAGATATCATTAAAGAATACTACGTTGATAAAGGTTTCTATTCAGCTAAAATTAATTATAAATTAACAGTAGATACAACAACACAAAATTCTGACAATTTAACTTTTATTATTGATGCCGGTAAAAAAATTAAAATTGATAAAATAATTGTTAATGGAAGAAAAAAAATACTAAATAACAATACATCATTACTAAATAGAAAAGATACGGTTTACGCTCTAAGCGATAAAAAAATCAGAAGATTAATGAAAGAAACAAAGGAGAAAAACTTTTGGAGAATTTTCAAAGTATCAAAATTTATAAAAGAAAACTATGCAGACGATAAAAAAAATATAATTACTGAATATAATAAACTTGGATATAGAGATGCTAGAATTATTAGTGATAGTTTATATATTAACAACAACTTAATTAATCTAGAAATAAATCTTGAGGAGGGTGAAAAATATAAATTTGGAGATATTTCATTTGTTGGAAATAAAATATATAGTGACAAAGAATTGAATCAAATTTTAAAAATTAAACAAAATGATATTTTTAATCAATCAATATTAGACCAAAAAATATTTGGATCAGAAAAAGGTGTTGATATAAGTTCACTATATTTAGATGATGGCTATTTATTTTTTAATGCTACACCAATTGAAAAAAATGTTAGTGATAACATTATTGATTTAGAAATAAGAATATATGAGGGTGAACAAGCGAGAATAAATAGAGTTTCGATTAAAGGAAATACCAAAACCAATGATCATGTAATAATGCGTGAAATAAGAACAAAACCTGGTAATTTGTTCAAAAGATCCGAAATAATGCGAACACAAAGAGAGCTGGCTCAACTACAATACTTTGATCCAGAATCATTTGATGTAAAAATAGATCCCGATCCATCAAAAAATAAAGTTGATATTACATATATACTTGCGGAAAAATCTTCTGATCAAATACAATTACAAGGTGGATGGGGTGCAGGAAGAGTAGTCGGTTCATTAGGATTAACATTTAATAACTTCTCAACTAAAAACATATTTAATAGAAAAAGTTGGGACCCTCTACCATCTGGTGATGGTCAACGATTATCTCTCACAGCTTCCTCTAATGGGATTTATTATCAACAATATAGAATGTCATTTGTGGAACCGTGGCTTGGAAATAAAAAACCAAATTCACTATCTGTTTCATTATACAAATCTATTACATCAAATGGCCAAACAGGAGAAAATCGACAAGCTGTAGAACTAAGTGGCTTCACTATTGGATTAGGGCAAAGATTAAAGTATCCTGACGATTATTTTACAATTTATAATGGTGTGAATTTTCAACAATACGAACTAATTAATTCTCAATCATTTTTTTCATTTTCAAATGGTTTTTCTAATAATATAAATTATGAAGTTAGATTAGGAAGAAACTCTATAGATCAACTAGTTTTCCCTAGAAGCGGATCCAATTTTTCATTAAGTTTAAAATTAACTCCTCCATACTCAATGTTTGAAAATAAAGATTACAATAGTATAAGAGATCAAGAGAAATTTAAATGGATTGAATATTATAAATGGAACTTTAAATCTGCATGGTATTCATCCTTTAATGAAAAACTAGTACTTAATACTAAATTAGAAATGGGACTTCTTGGAGCGTACAATTATCAATTAGGTATTGCTCCATTTGAGAGGTTTTATGTTGGAGGGGATGGATTAAGTGGCATGGGAATGGTGTATGATGGAAGAGAATTAATTGCACTACGTGGCTATCAAAACAACACCGTATCTTCAGAAACTGGAGCATCAATATATAATAAGTATGTTACTGAACTTAGATATGCAATTAGCTTAAATCCTGCTTCTACTGTATATGTTCTTGGCTTTTTAGAAGCGGGTAATGCTTGGGACAAATTTGATGATTTTAATCCATTTTCAGTTAAAAGATCTGCTGGAATTGGAGTTCGAATTATGCTCCCAATGATTGGTATGATGGGTGTAGATTATGGTTGGGGATTTGACGATATACCTGCTTTTCCGAACGCTAATGGTGGTCAGTTTCATTTCTCTATGGGTCAACAATTTTAACTACATTTGTAATAAAAATTTATATGTACAAAAAAATTATTTTATCACTTACAATTATGCTAATTGGCGTAAATATACAGGCTCAAAAGTTTGCATATGTTGATACAGATTATATTTTAAATAAATTACCTGACTTTAAGCAAGCTCAAGAAAAACTTGATCAAATATCATTAACTTGGCAACAAGAAATAGAAAAAAAATATGAAGAAGTTGAAAATATGTACAGGGCATACCAGCAAGAAAAAATCCTTTTAACTGATAATATGAAAATTAAAAGAGAGGAAGCAATTGTTAAAAAAGAAAATAATACAAAGCAATTGCAACAAAAATATTTTGGACCTAATGGAGATATGTTTTTAAAACGTCAAGAGCTAATTAAACCAATTCAAGACAGAGTTTATGATGCCATACAACAACTTGCCGAGAATAATAAATACGCTATTATCTTTGATAGCTCAAGTGATTTAATAATGCTTTATAAAAATAACAACTTTGATAAATCTGATAAAGTTCTAGAGATTCTAGGCTATTAATATTAAATTTTAAAACTAAAACTATGAAAAAAATTATCTTATTATTATGTATAACTATACTAACTAGCACAATTTCTGCACAAAATAAATTTGGATATCTTGATTCTCAAGAAATATTATTGTTAATGCCTGAATACAAATCAGCAGAAAAAGAATTACAAGAATTTGTAAAAAGCCTTGATGGGCAATTAGTTTCTATGAATACGGAATTGCAAAATATGTTTTCAGATTATCAAAAAAACATTGAATCATACACTGATTTAGTTAAAGCAGACAAAGAAGCAGAGATACAAAGTTTACAAGCTAGAGTGCAGTCTTTTGAACAAAATGCTCAAATTTCAATTCAACAAAAACAAGCTGATTTATTACAACCTATACAAGAAAAACTTAAAAATGTAATTGACAATGTAGCAAAAGAAAATAATTACACTTATATTTTTGAGGCACCAATACTACTATATGCTAAAGAAAGTGAAAACATTTTACCTCTAGTAAAAAAGAAACTTAAACTTTAACTTAATTACTATTGAAACAATCAGCAATTGGTATTTTTGATTCTGGAATTGGAGGTCTTACAGTTGCTCATGCAATTAAACAACAACTTCCAAATGAAAATCTGATTTATTTTGGTGACACACAACATCTTCCTTACGGAGAAAAGTCAGAAACATCAATTAATTTATTTTCAAAGAAAATAACTTCTTTTTTAATACAAAAAAAATGTAAAGCAATCGTTATAGCTTGCAATTCAGCTGCATCAGTTGCAAACGAAACTGTTGTGAAAGTTGCAAAAAACATACAAGTATTTAATGTAATAGATCCTGTTGTTAAATACATCGATGAAAAATATAAAAATTCAACAGCTAATATTGGAATAATAGGAACTAAAGCTACAATTCAATCAAAAAATTACGAAAAAAAAATCACAACTTTAAATAGTAAATTAAATGTAAGTAGTTTACAAACACCTCTACTCGCACCTATGATTGAAGAGGGGTTTTTTAACGAAAACATAAGTAAAACAATAATTAAAAAATATTTAAGTAATAATAAGTTAAAAGATGTTAATGAACTTATTTTAGCGTGTACACACTATCCATTAATTAAAGACGAAATTTCAAAATATTATCAAATTAAACATCCCAATAAAAAAAAGGTAGATGTAATTGATTCCGTAAATATTATAGCTAAATACATTTCTGAAAATATTAAAAATAAAAATATTAGCAATGAATCAGAAAATAAATTTTACGTCTCAAACTACACAAAATCTTTTGAAGAAAGTGCAAAATTATTTTTTAAGGAAAATATATTTCTTGAAGAAAAAAATTTATTTATTGACTAAACTAATTTAGAATACTTAATATAATTTAAAGCAGTTTTTTTTATATCATTAACTTGTTTTGAAGTTAATTTTTTTATTTTTTTTATAGGTACCCCAGCGTATAAATATCCCGATTCTAATATTGAATTTTCTAATACCACACTACCAGCTCCAATTATTATATTACTATTAATTATAGAATTATCTAAAATTATTGACCCCATACCAATTAAACAATTTTCTTTAATATGACATCCATGTATAACAGCATTATGACCAATAGTAACATGATTTTCTATTATTGTTTTTGATTTATTTAGTGTAGTATGAATTACAACTCCGTCTTGAATATTTACAGCTTTTCCTATCCTAACTGAACCTAAATCTCCTCTGATAACAGTGTTATACCATACAGAGCAATATTCATCTATTTCAACATCTCCAATTATAGTTGAATTTTCTGCACAAAAAATATTTTTTGAAATAATAGGATTTTTATTATTTAACGATTTAATTAACGCCATAAATTTTTTGTTTGTAATTTTGACAAAAATAAAAATTATGTTGTATACTATTTATGCAGAAAGCACACCAAATCCAACAACAATGAAATTTGTTGCTAACAAAAAATTAGTAAAACAATCAATAGAAGCAAAAAGTCCAGAAGAAGCAAAAAAAATAAATATTGCACAAAAACTTTTCATGTTTCCCTTTGTGGAAAATGTTTTTCTGAGCAATAACTTTATTTCTATTACCAAGAATAGATCTGTTGAATGGGAGGATATAGCAATGCAGTTAAGAGAATTTATTTTAGATTTTATTAATAACAATAAAATAGAAATTTTAGACTATTCAAAAGATAATTCAATTAATTTAAATAAACCAAAAAAGATTAAGCAATCAAATAAAGAGATTGATAGCCAAATTATTTCTCTTATTGATAACTATATTAAACCTGCGGTTGAATCAGATGGAGGGGCTATCGAATTCCATTCTTTTGAAAACGGAACAGTTACAGTAGTTCTTAAAGGATCATGTAGTGGATGCCCTTCATCTCAGGCAACATTAAAGAATGGAGTTGAGCAATTACTAAAAGACAAGGTTGGAGATAAAATTAAAGAAGTAGTTGCATTAAATGAGTAATCAAGAATGCATCCAATCTTTCTTTTCAGATAGTGTTTCTTTCGTTTCAATATTTTTTTCGTCAGGTATACAGCAATCAACTGGACATACAGCAGCACATTGTGGTTCCTCATGAAAACCTACACATTCAGTACATTTTTCAGGAACAATGAAATAGTAGTCTTCAGAAAAAGATCCAGTTCTGTTTTCTTGATCAGCTAAAGCAACAGAACCATTTAATAATGTTATCTCGCCTTTAAGATTAGTCCCCTCTGAAAATTTCCAAGCAACATCTTCCTCGTAAATAGCATTGTTTGGACACTCAGGCTCACATGCTCCACAATTTATACAATCGTCAGTTATTTTAATTGCCATAAATAAAATTTTTGCAAAAATATGAAATAATTAATAATAAATTGTTTGAATAATAAATGTAAAAGCCTAATAAAACTGCTGATTATTTTTAAACTCTTAGTATTTTTGAAAAAAATATAAAAATGATTAAGACTGATATTTTAATAATTGGAGCAGGCCCTGTAGGTCTTTTTACTGTCTTTGAGGCTGGACTTTTAAAATTAAGATGTCATTTAATTGACGCTTTAGCTCAACCTGGAGGACAATGCTCTGAGATTTACCCAAAGAAACCTATTTACGATATTCCTGGATTACCAGAAGTACTAGCCGGTGATTTAACTAAAAACTTATTAGAACAATGTAAACAATTTGAACCCGGTTTTACATTAGGAGAAAGAGCAGAAAATATTATTAAAATAAAAGATGGCAGTTTCGTTGTAACTACAAATAAAGGCACAAAACATAATGCACCTGTAATTGCAATTGCTGGAGGATTAGGAAGTTTTGAGCCTAGGAAACCTGCTCTTGAAAATTTAGAACGATTTGAAGACAAAGGTGTTAATTATCTTATTAAAGACCCTGAAATTTACAGAAATAAGAATGTTGTTATTGCTGGAGGAGGAGACTCTGCTCTAGACTGGACAATATACCTTGCAAATATAAATGCCAATGTTACATTAATCCATAGAAGAAACGAGTTCCGAGGGGCTTTAGATTCAGTTGAAAAGGTTAAGGATTTAAAAAATAAAAATAAAATACGATTAATTACTCCAGCTGAAATAACAAAAATTGAAGGAAATGAAAAGTTAGAAAAAGTAACAATAGACAACGATGGTAATATTGAGGTTATTGATACTGAATTTTTAATTCCACTGTTTGGACTATCCCCAAAATTAGGACCTATTTCTGATTGGGGATTAGATATTGAAAAAAATGCAATAAAAGTAGATACCTATGATTATCAAACAAATATTCCTGGAATTTTTGCAGTAGGGGATATTAATACATACCCTGGAAAATTAAAATTAATTTTATGTGGATTTCATGAAACTACACTTATGTGTCAATCAGCGTATAAAATTATTCATCCTGGAAAAAAATCTGTTTTTAAATATACAACCGTTAGCGGTATAACTGGATTTGACGGTAGCAGAAAAGAAGCTCCAAAAGCAGTTGTAAAATCAATTAATGATTAATGTCTGATATTAAATTAACTATTATTGATAGAAATGGGGAAAAGCATCATATAAACGCCCCAACCGATATGGCTATGAATTTAATGGAGGTTATTAGAATGTATGAATTAGCTGATGAGGGGACAATTGGAGTTTGTGGAGGTATGGCTATGTGCGCATCTTGTCAGTGTTATATTCTTTCAAATCATAACTTACCATTAATGCAGGATGAAGAAGAAGCAATGTTATCAGAAGTTTTTAACACCAAAGAGAATAGTCGTTTAAGTTGTCAGATTCCTATAACAGAAAATCTTAATAATCTTGAAATTGAAATTGCTAACGAAATTTAGACTATAAATTTAAAGTCTTTTGTACGTTGCCCTCAAATAAAAATTCAACAGGATTTTCTAAACATTCTTTTACCTTGCATAAAAAACCAACAGATTCTCTACCGTCTATAATTCTATGATCATAAGATAGGGCTACGTACATCATTGGCCTAATTGTAATTTTTCCATCTACTACTACTGGTCGCTCTATAATATTATGCATACCTAAAATTGCAGATTGTGGCGGATTAATGATTGGCGTCGACAACATGGAACCAAAAACACCACCATTTGTAATTGTAAAGGTTCCTCCAGTCATCTCGTCTATTTTTAATTTCCCATCCCTTGCTTTTATAGCAAGATCTTTTATACTATTTTCGATTTTATCAAAAGTCATTTTTTCTGCATTTCTTAAAACAGGAACCATCAAACCTTTTTCGGCGCTTACTGCTATGCCTATATCACAATAATTATGAGAAATTATTTCATTTCCATCAATCATTGCATTAACGTCTTGAAATTCACCTAACGATAATGTTACAGCTTTAGTAAAAAAAGACATAAAACCTAAATTAACATTATACTTTTCTTTAAACTTTTCTTTAAATTCTGATCGAATATTAAAAATATTATTCATATCTACTTCATTAAATGTTGTCAACATTGCTGTTTCATTCTTAACAGCAACTAATCTTTTTGCAATTTTTCTTCTCAAAGTTGACATCTTTTTTCTAGATGTATTATGATTAGATTTATCTGCTATAATATCTATAACATCTGATTTTCTTATTTTTCCATCTTGACCTGAAGCATTTATTTTATTAACTAATATATTATCATGTGAATTAATAATAGCTGAAGCTAAAGGAGTAATTTTATTTTTTTTGAGTTTAGTAGTATCTTTAATATTACTTTGTGTTAAATTAACATTTAATACATTTATTTTTCTAGCTTCGCCAACAACAGAAGTATCTATTTTACAAACAACATCACCAACAGATACAGTTTCGCCATTTTCAACTAATATTTTAATTTTACCACTTTCCTCTGCTGGAAGCTCTAATGTTGCTTTATCCGAATCAATTTCTGCAATAGCCTGATCCTTTTCTACATACTCGCCGTCTTCGACTAACCATTCAGCAATTTCAACTTCTAATATTGATTCTCCAGGACTTGGGACCTTCATTTCTAATATCATAATAATTTATTTAAATACACTATCTATAATTATTTTTTGCTGATCAGCAAATGATTTACTAGAACCACTTGCAGGAGCAGGAGATGATTTTCTGGAGATTAATTTTATATTTAAATTTTTTAAATGCGATAAAATATACCTCCAAGCACCCATATTTTCTGGTTCTTCTTGAACCCAAATTATTTCTTTTGGTTGATATTTCTCTACAATTTCATTAATATATTTAATATCAAGTGGAAACAATTGTTCTATTCTGACAAGTCGCAAATTAGAATCATTATACTTATTTCTCTCCTTGTATAACTCGTAATAAATTTTACCGCTACAAAAAACTAATTTTTCAGTATTTTTTAAAACAATCTCATCATCTATTATTTCATGAAAACTTGATTTTGAAAAATCTTCAAAAGATGAAACGCATAATGGATCTCTTAATAAGCTTTTAGGTGTAAATACAATTAAAGGCTTTCTAAAATTTCTAATTTGTTGTCTTCTTAAAACATGAAAGAAATTTGCAGGTGTTGTACAGTTTACAATTTGCATATTGTATTTAGCACACAATTGTAAATATCTTTCTATTCGAGCAGAAGAATGTTCCGAACCTTGACCTTCATAACCGTGCGGCAAAAGTAAAACTAAACCACTCATTACCTTCCATTTATCTTCAGCACAAGAAATAAATTGATCTATCATTATTTGTGCTCCATTACTGAAATCACCAAACTGAGCTTCCCAAATAGTTAAAGTGTTGGGCAACGTAATAGAATAGCCATAATCAAATCCTAATGCCCCATACTCAGATAATAGTGAGTTATAAATTTCAAAATTTGAGGATTTTTTTATATTTTGAAGTGGAGAAATTTCTTCTTCAGAATCTTCAACTTTTAGTATGGCGTGTCTGTGAGAAAAAGTTCCTCTTTCAACGTCTTGACCACTTATTCGAATATGAAAACCCTCATCTAACAAAGATGCATATGCTAGTAATTCTGCCATTGACCAATCAATCATTTTCGATTTTTCAATCATGGACTTCCTTTCATTTAATAGTTTAATAGTTTTTTTGAAAAACCTATAGGAATTAGGAACATCATACAGTTTTTTAGCCAAAATTGTCAAAGTTTTTCTATCAACTGACGTATCAACTTTTGAAAAGAAATTAGAATCAACAACACGATTTAAATCCTTCCATTCATCCTTTAAAAAATGTGTGATTTTAGCCTTTTCAATTTCTTTAGCTTCATTAAACCTATCATCTAATAATTTTTGAAATTCATCTTCTGATTGTCTAACAGATTCATCTTCAACAATGCCTTCATTTAACAGCTTTATCTTATATATTTCTCTAGGGTTAGGATGTCTAGCAATTAATTGATACAATTTAGGTTGTGTAAATCTTGGTTCATCTCCTTCATTATGTCCATATTTTCTATAACATAAAAGATCAATAAATATGTCCTTATTAAATGTTTGTCTATATTCAACAGCAAATTTTAATGAGTGAACTACAGCCTCAACATCATCACCATTAACGTGTAAAACTGGCGATAACGTAACTTTAGCAACGTCAGTACAATATGTGCTAGATCTAGCATCAAGATAATTTGTGGTAAATCCAACCTGATTATTTATTACAATATGTATAGTTCCTCCTGTTTTATATCCGTCTAGTTGAGCCATTTGAACAACTTCATAAACAACACCTTGAGCAGCTAGAGCAGCATCTCCATGTATAAGTATTGGAAGCACCTTATTCTCATTAGAATTGTATTTTGTGTCAATTTTTGCTCTTGCAATACCTTGAACAACAGGATCAACAGCTTCAAGATGAGAAGGGTTTGGAGATAAGTTTAACCTAACTAATTTTCCATTATCACATTTTTGTGTTGAAGTGAATCCTAAATGATATTTAACATCTCCAGAAATTGAATCATCCAAGTAATCTTTTGGATGAAACTCCGCAAATATTTCTTTATATGTTTTGTTAAATATATTAGCTAAAACATTTAATCTTCCTCTATGAGCCATTCCAAAAACAAATTCTTCCACCTCTAATTCGGCTCCATGTTCAATTAAAACATCAAGAGCAGGAATTAAAGATTCAGCCCCCTCAAGTGAAAATCTTTTTTGTCCAACGAATTTTTTATGTAAAAAATTTTCAAATGCAACTGCTTGATTTAATTTATGTAAAATATGTTTTTTTTGATTGAGTTCAAGCTTTGGAGTATTCGCGTTTTTATGCAGTCTTTTTTTTATCCAATTTATTTCTTCAGGGTCCCTTATGTACATATATTCAATTCCAATGGACTGACAATAAACTGTTTGTAAATGTTTTATTATTTCAGATAACTTTGATGGTCCAATCCCAATTTCATCACCGGCTTGAAAAACTAAATCTAAGTCAGAATCTTGCAAATCAAAATTCTCAAGATCTAATGTTGGTTTATATTTTCTTCTTTCTCTTACAGGATTTGTTTTAGTAAATAGATGTCCTCTTTTCCTATATGAATTTATTAAATTTATGACTTTAAACTCTTTTGAAAATGATTCTGGCATGTCATCAGCAGAATATAACTCATTAGCAAAATTATAGCCTTTAAAAAAAGACGCCCAATTTTCATTGACAGAGCTAGGGTCCTTAATATATTTATCATACATTTCTTCGACCATTGAAGTATGAATAGATCCCAAGAAAGAAAATTTATCCATGATTAAAAATAATATGTAAAATTATCTATTTTATTGTTCATAGAAAAGCATAATTTAATCTTAATTTATCCTGTCTAATAATTTATTTGAAAATTCATAGAAATTATCTTTATCTTTAACATCAATATGCTCTAAATTTTCCATTGCTAAATCATGATACTTCTTAATTAAAATATTTGTATGATCTATAATATTGTGACTCAAAAATATTTCTTTTACTTTATTTATTTTTTGAATATTGTCACTTAAAAAAGTTCTATAGTATTTATTTAATATTTTAACTGTTTTTCCATCTGCAACTTCAAGTGCTTTTAGAAATAAATAAGTTTTTTTATTTGATTTTATATCTCCTCCTACTTCTTTTCCAAATACGTTCTTATTCCCAAAAACATCTAAAAGATCATCTTTTAGTTGAAAAGCTATCCCAATATTTTTTCCAAATTCAAATAGATGTTCTTGAGTTTTATTATCAGCTCCTGCTATAAGTCCTCCAATTTGCATAGATGCCGCAATTAAAACTGCAGTTTTATACTCTATCATTTTAATATATTCTGAAATAGTGACATTTTTTTGATTTTCAAAATCCATATCACACTTTTGACCGATACAAACTTGAATTGCTGCATTATTGTAAATTGCTAAAACTTCGTTGAGAATTTTATTATCAACAGCAGTTATATGTTTATATGATTCGATCAACATAGCATCACCAGAAAGTATAGCTGTATTATTATTCCATTTTTCGTGCACAGTTTTATAACCTCTTCTAACAGAAGCATTATCCATTATATCATCATGTAATAATGTGAAGTTATGAAAAACCTCAATGCCTATGGCTGGGGATATTGCTTTCTTTAAATTGTCAGAAAATAATTGATGTGCCATCAATAATAAAACAGGTCTAATTCTTTTTGCTTTTAACGACAATATGTATTCAATAGGACTGTATAAGCTTTTTGCTTCTACTAAATATTCAATCTTATTTAATTTTTGATCTATAAGCTGACGTAGCTCTTGATAGGATTTCATTAAATTTTTATAAGATTTAGTAAATATTGACCATATCCGCTTTTCAATAATGGTTGCGCAATTTTAATTAAATGCTCAGTATCTATTAAGTTCATTCTAAAAGCTGCCTCCTCTATACAACCAATCTTTCTTCCTTGTCTTTCCTCAATAACTTGAACATATTGATTAGCCTGCATAAGAGATTGAAAAGTTCCTGTATCTAGCCAAACAGATCCTCTTTCTAACAAGTTTACTTGCAATTTATTAATACTTAAATATTTTTTATTTAAGTCAGTAATTTCATATTCTCCTCTATCTGAAGGTTGAATGTTTTTAGCTAATTCAATTACTGAATTGTCGTAATAATATAATCCTGGTATTGCATAATTTGATTTAGGTTTTTTTGGTTTTTCTTCAATTGAAACAACTTTATATTGATTATCAAATTCCACAACACCATATCTTTCAGGATCATAAACATGATAACCAAAAACAACACCACCATTAACGTTTTTACAATTACTTAAAGTGGAAATTTTCATGTGAAAAATGTTATCTCCTAAAATTAAACATACTTTATCTTTTCCAATAAACTCTTCACCTATTATAAATGCTTGTGCAATCCCATTTGGATTTTCTTGCACTTTATAACTGAACGAACAACCTATTCGTGAACCATCTCCCAATAATTCTTTAAATAATGGTAAATCTTTTGGAGTTGAAATTATTAAGATCTCTTTAATACCAGAATAAATTAAAGTAGTTAACGGGTAATAAATCATTGGCTTATCATAGATAGGCATCATTTGCTTACTAACTGCCAAAGTTAAAGGGTTTAATCTTGTACCCGATCCCCCAGCTAATATTATACCTTTCATAATAAAAAATAAATTATACCTTCATTATATCTTTTTCTTTTACAGCAAACATATCATCAATTTTTCCTGTATAAGAGTTAGTTAATTCTTGCACGCTAGTCTCGGCATCTCTTTGCAAGTCTTCTGAAAGACCATCTTTTCCTAATTTTTTCATTTCATCATTTGCTTTTTGCCTTATATTTCTGATTTGGACTTTAGCACTCTCTGTTTCAGATTTTGCTTGTTTAACTAAATCTCTTCTTCTATCTTCTGTTAATGGCGGAACGTGTATAATAACTTTTTCTCCATTATTTGACGGATTAAATCCAAGATTAGATTCAACAATAGCTTGTTCAATTTCTGAAATTAGATTTTTGTCAAACGGTTGAATTGATAATGTTTGTGCATCTGGAGTAGAGATATTAGAAGCTTGAGCAAGAGGTGTATTCACTCCATAATAATCAATTGAAACATTTCTAAGCATTTGTGGATTGGCTTTTCCAGCTCTAACTTTAGTAAGATTAATCTCTAATCTTTTAAGAGTTTCTTGCATGTCATTTTTTGCAAGATCTAAATAAAACTTTACTTCATCTTCCATATATGTAATTTAATATTAAAAATTTACTAATGTACCAACATTTTCTCCCTTGCAAACTCTAGATAAATTTCCTTGCTTGTTCATATTAAAAACCTTAATCGGTAATTTATTTTCTTTACATAAAGTAAATGCTGTCAAGTCCATAACGCTTAACTTTTTATTAAATACCTCTTCAAAACTAATTGTATCATACTTTATAGCATTATCACTCTTTTCAGGGTCAGACGAATAAATACCGTCAACCCTAGTTCCCTTCAGTATAATATCAGCTTCGATCTCAATAGCACGTAATGTTGCTGCGGTATCTGTAGTAAAATAAGGATTTCCAGTTCCTGCGCCAAAAATAACCACACGTCCCTTTTCTAAATGTCGAATTGCTCTTCTTCTAATATAAGGTTCGGTTATTTGCTCCATCTTAATAGCTGTTTGGATTCTGGTTGGAACATTAATCGATTCTAATGCAGATTGTAATGCCATTCCATTAATAATAGTTGCTAGCATACCCATATAATCTCCCTGAACTCTATCAAAACCAGCTCCTTCAGATTGGACCCCTCGATAAATATTTCCTCCACCAATTACAATAGCAATTTGCATACCTGAATCTACAATACTGTTTATTTCTTGAGCATATCTACTCAGCATTTTTGAATCAATTCCATAGTCATTATCTCCGATAAGAGACTCTCCACTTAATTTTAATAATACTCTTTTGTATATCATAATAAAAAGTTTCTCAAATATATATAATTACATTGAAGAGGTAAAATGAAGTGAAGAAAATTTGATAGGGAAAACTATCCTAATAAAACTCTTTTAAATCCAACAATAGAAACATCATTTGCATATGAAGCAATATATTGAGATATTTTTTTATCTTCATCTTTAATAAAAACTTGATCTAATAGACATTGTTCTTGATCTAGAGTAGTATTATCTAAAATAAAACGAGTCATCTTTCCTGGAACTATTTTATCCCAAATATGCTCTGGTTTACCCTCATTCTTTAATGTAGCTTTTATCTCTTCTTCTGCATTGGACAATACTTCACTTGTAAGTTGTGACATTGATATATATTTTGGAACATTTTTTAATGTCTTTCCAAGTCTCGCGAGTTCAATATTTTCCTTTTCAATAACTGCAATCCTTGCATCTGTTTCTGCTTGTAAAAAATCAGGTGTAAAATCCTTGTAGGATAATGTTGTAGCTCCCATTGACGCAACTTGCATTGATAAATCTTTAGCTAATATATCAGCTCTATCAAAACTTTTTGATAAGCCAACTAAAACTGCTATTTTTAGTCCGTGTGTGTATGATCCTACAAAAGGAGCATCTAACTTTTCAAATGATGAAATATCTAACTTTTCTCCAATTACACCAGTTTGTTCTATTAACTTTTCGGCAACAGTCATACCATCAAAATCTGCATTTAAAAAGCTTTCTTTATTTCCACAGTTTAAAGCAATAGCAGCAAAGGAATTTGCAAGTTCTTTAAAAGAATCATTTTTTGCTACGAAATCTGTTTCGCAAGCTAAAACTATTGCAACGCCAGAATTCATACTTTCATTTATTTTAACTACCGCAATACCTTGACTAGTTTCTCTATCAGCTCTTTGTGCAGCAACCTTTTGTCCTTTTTTCCTTAAAATTGTTATTGCATTATCAAAATCTCCATTTGCTTCAATAAGTGCTTTTTTACAATCCATCATTCCCGCTCCAGTTTGTCTTCTTAATTTTGCCACATCAGCTGCTTGAATCTTAGTCATAATATATTATTTTTCTTCCGTTATTTTTTTTGCTTTTTCTTTTTTCTCGTCTGCTTTTTTACTCTGCGCAGCTGCTCTTTCTTCTAAACCTTCTTGAACAGCAGATTTAATCACTTCTAAAATACAAGAAATAGACTTAGCTGCATCATCATTTGATGGGATTGGAAAATCTACTAACTTAGGGTTCGTGTTTGTATCGTTCATAGCAAATGATCTAATACCCAACTTCTTAGCTTCTGCTACAGCAATGTGTTCTTTATTTGTGTCAACAATAAAAATTGCTTCTGGCATTCTAGTCATTTTAACAATACTTCCGAAATTAAGTTCTAATTTTGATCTTTGTCTACTTATTTGTAATCTTTCTCTCTTAGAAAGTGTGTCAACTGTACCATCTTCCATCATTTTATCAATACTTTGCATTTTTTTTATTGATTTTCTGATTGTAGAAAAATTTGTTAATAAACCACCAGGCCATCTTTCAGTAATGTAAGGCATATTTAGTGACTTAGCAGTTTCTGCTAATATTCCTTTTGCTTGTTTTTTAGTTGCAACAAATAAAATCTTTTTACCTGATTTAGCAATTTGTTTTAATGCAGCAGAAGCATCATCTAACATTGCTATGGTTTTATTCAAATCAATTATATGAATACCACTTCGCTGCATAAAAATATAAGGTGCCATAGCAGGATTATACTTCTTTTTTAGGTGACCAAAATGTACACCTGACTCTAATAAATCTTTAAAATTCTTTTTTGACATGTTTACTTTCTTTATTATTTCGCTTAGCAATTATTTAGTAGAAGTTTTAACTTATCTAAATAATTTAGATTCTAAACATTAATTATTTTATCTCTTAACCCACTGGAATTTTTTCCTAGCTTTCTTTTGTCCAGGTTTTTTTCTCTCTACAACTCTAGAATCTCTTGTTAGCAAACCATTAGACTTCAAGAGTGTCCTATTCTCACCGTCAACGTCACAAAGTGCTCTAGAAATAGCTAGCCTTATAGCTTCTGCTTGTCCAGTATTACCTCCACCTACAACGCTAATACTTAAATCAAATTTGTTATCAAGGCTTAGTATTTTAAAAGGCTGTTCAATTTTATATTGCATAGTGCTGACTGGAAAGTAATCTTTTACGTCTTTTCCATTAACAGTTATACTTCCCTTACCTTTTTTTAAGTATACTCTAGCAACTGATGCCTTTCTTCTTCCGATTGAATGTATTGTATCCATATTACTTTAAGTCGTTTAAATTTAAAACACTTGGTTTTTGAGCATCGTGATTATGTTCTCCGCCAGTGTATATATAACAATTTTTTAAAATAGCTGCTCCTAATTTATTTTTTGGCAACATTCCTTTTATAGCGTGTCTTAACACTGAACGCCCATCCTTAATCAGCATATTTTTTGGTGATATTCTTTTTTGACCACCAGGAAATCCAGTATGGGAAAAAATTTCTCTATTTTCCATCTTTTTTCCTGTCATAGTAATTTTCTCTGAATTTATAACTATAACATAATCCCCACAATCAGCATGAGGAGTGAAATTTGTTTTGTATTTACCTCTAAGTACTTTAGCAATCTTAGAAGCACATCTACCTAATATCTGACCCTCAACATCAACTACCCACCATTTCTTATTAGCAGATTCTTTGTTGGCTGAAAGTGTTTTATAACTTAATGTATCCACAATATATTCTTTAAAAAGGTTTGCAAAAGTAAACTTTTTTCTAGATCTACAAAATTTATTTACTACTTATTTATATGATATTTAATGCTTTCCCTACTTTTTTAAATGAAGTAATAGTTTTGTTAATATCACTTATTTCATGTTCAGCAGAAATTTGAACTCTTATTCTTGCTTCATTTTTAGGAACAACTGGATAAAAGAATCCGATAACATAAATACCTTCATCTAACAATAAATCAGACATTTTTTGCGCAATATTTGCATCATAAAGCATTACTGGAACAATAGGATGTGTGCCTTCCTTAATATCAAAACCTAATTTAGTCATTTCACCTCTAAAATATTTTGTATTATGTTCTAGTTTATCTCTTAAATCTGTTGAGTTACTTAAAATATCTAACACCTTATTTGCGGCTCCGACAATAGAAGGTGCTAAAGAATTAGAAAAAAGATATGGTCTAGATCTTTGACGCAATATTTCTATAATTTCTTTTTTTCCAGATGTAAATCCTCCCATGGCTCCACCTAGTGCCTTTCCTAAAGTTGAAGTTATAATATCAACTCTACCAACAACATCACAATATTCATGTGTTCCTCGACCAGTTTTTCCAACAAAACCTGTTGAATGACAATCATCTACCATTACTAGCGCATTGTATTTTTCAGCTAGATCACAAATCTTATCTAACTGAGCAATATATCCATCCATAGAAAAAACACCATCTGTAACAATTATTCTATTTCTTTGTTTTTGTGACAAGATTAATTGCTTTTCTAAATCAGTCATGTCATTGTTATTATATCTATAACGAACAGCTTTGCATAACCTAACACCATCAATAATAGATGCATGATTTAATGCGTCAGAAATTATTGCATCTTCTTTTCCAAAGAGAGGCTCGAAAACACCACCATTCGCATCAAATGCCGCAGCATATAAAATTGTATCCTCAGTAGACAAAAAATTAGAAATTTTATTTTCTAGCTCTTTATGAATATCTTGTGTTCCGCAAATGAAACGAACTGATGACATTCCAAAACCATGAGAGTCCAGAGTATCTTTTGCAGCTTGAACAACTTCTGGATGAGACGATAATCCCAAATAATTATTAGCACAAAAATTAAGCACGCTTTCTCCTGTACTAACTCTAATAGATGATCCTTGCGGATTAATAATTATACGCTCTTTTTTATAAAGACCCTCTTGTTTTATAGAGTCTAACTCCCTTTGTAACTGTTTTTGTAAATTCCCGATCATTGTTAGTTATTTTTATAATACAAAAATACAGAAAACAGATTAACTATTGTCGTTGCCATATTGTTTCTGGGCCAACCGCTCCAATCCTTAGTTTTCCATTTTTGTAAAACTCATAATAACCTTGTGATGCAATAAAAACATGATTTTTCTTAATAGGATAATTAGTGTTATTATAAATTCTTTTAAAGTAATATAGTGGGATTGCATGCTTTTCATCTTTCATTAAATACAGTATACTATCTTTTAATCCAATTTCTAAAACTTCATTTTCAACATAATATTTTGGAAACCCTACACCCATTTTACCATTAATCAACTTGTATTTTCCAACATAATTTTTAGAAATAGAATCATTGATAATATAAGTAATATGATCAGGAACTTCTTTCTCTTTTCCTAAAATATCATTAATTTCATTATACATATCAATAGCTTTAATTCTATGGGTTCTTGCCACACTATTTAGAAGTGCTGATGCGTTTACAACTTTTTGAACCAAAGCTTTATAATATGGGTCGTTCAAAAAAAAATCTATTTGTTCCTCGCTCGCCTTACCATAATAATAATCTAACCAAAACCAGTGTGAATAAGCTAATTCATCATGAATATTCCAAATTATTTTTTTAAAATTTTTATTATATTCATCAAGATTTGGTAGTATTTTATACATTTTTTTTACTTTTTTAAAAATTTCAGAATACTTTTTTGGAACCTCGTCTTTCATATCCAAAAGTAAATTGTACCCTTCTGTAGTAACTTGATAAACATTATAAAATACGATAACTTGTTGCCAAGATGAAATACCTTTCTCATAATATTCACGATCAAATTTATTCATCATAACATCATGACGCAAAGAATCTCTCGAATGAAAGTGAGCTATTACATTATCTGAGTTGTAAATATCAGATTCTAGATTTTCTTGAACAATTCTTAATGTAGATTCAAATTGTTTTTCAAAACTTTTAGTAGAATTCCACCTATCAATATAAAGTGCCAACAAGATTCCAATAACTACCATAAAAAGTTCTGTTATGGCTAAAAAAACAGTGGAACTTGTAACAGATTTTTTATCTTCCTTTTTGAATCTTGAACCTATTGATTTGAATCTATTTGTTACGAACTTAAGAAGAAACACTATACTATTCCTTGATCGATCATGGCATCAGCTACTTTAACAAAGCCAGCTATATTTGCACCTTTTACATAATCAATATAATCACCATCTTTACCATACTTAACGCAAGATGAATGGATATCAATCATTATTTGTTTAAGCTTTGAATCTACCTCATCTCTTGTCCAACTTAAACGAAGAGAGTTCTGGCTCATTTCTAATCCGGATGTTGCTACGCCACCAGCATTTGAAGCTTTACCTGGGGCAAATAATATTTTAGCTTTTTGAAAAACTGCAATCGCTTCTGGGGTTGATGGCATATTAGCTCCTTCCGCCACACAAATACATCCACCATCTACTAATTGAGTTGCTTCCGCTCCATTTAATTCATTTTGTGTTGCACATGGAAGTGCAACATCACATTTTACATTCCATGGTCTTCCTTCATGAAAATCACACCCATACTCTTTAGCATATTCAGAAATCCTTCCTCTTTTGATATTTTTAAGTTCTTTGATATATTCTAATTTTTCAGTGCTAATTCCTTCTAGATCATAAATATATCCGGATGAATCTGACATAGCAACAACTTTTCCACCAAGCTCATTAACCTTTTCACAAGCAAACTGAGCAACATTACCAGAACCTGAGATAACTACTGTTTTTCCCTTAATAAAATTATTATTTTCAGCGAGCATGTTTTGAGCAAAATATACCGTCCCATATCCAGTTGCTTCAGGTCTTATTAATGATCCACCCCAATTTACTCCCTTTCCAGTTAATACTCCTGTAAACTCATTTCTAATTCTTTTATATTGACCAAACATATATCCAATTTCTCTTCCACCTACACCTATATCTCCAGCTGGAACATCAGTATCAGGACCGATATGCTTACATAGTTCTGTCATGAAGGATTGACAAAATTTCATAACCTCGTTATCTGATTTTCCTTTTGGATCAAAATCAGAGCCTCCCTTTCCTCCTCCCATTGGCAAGGTTGTTAATGAATTTTTAAATACTTGCTCAAAGCCTAAAAATTTTAATATAGATAAATTTACAGTAGGGTGAAATCTTAACCCACCTTTATATGGACCAATTGCGGAATTGAACTCAACTCTATATCCTCTGTTAACCTCTGTTAAACCTTTATCATTAATCCAGGGAACTCTGAACATTACTACCCTCTCTGGCTCAATCATTCTTTCGAGTAACATTTTGTTTTTATACTTTGGATTTTCTTCAATAAATGGTATTACTGTTTCTGCTACTTCTTCAACTGCTTGCAAAAATTCTTTTTCATCAGGATTTTTACAAGTCACATTATTCATAAAATCATGTATTATTTTTTGCATAAAAAATTTTTTTCATGTTGTTATAGCGCAAATGTATATTATTTTTCAAATAAAAAAAATAC
>MDSV01214793.1_pt1 | contig 26484 bp, 23 predicted proteins | sample 810851 | NCBI WGS metagenome assembly MDSV01 (sample SAMN05326640, study PRJNA326480) | marine metagenome | isolation source: seawater | place: Atlantic Ocean: North East | collected 2012
TTCTAAAGTAATTGCACCAATTTGTACAAAGTCTAATAGCATGTCTGCGAATGGAACCTCACCGTTTGATTTCCAAACTGTAAGGCCATCTACTTGAGCTGTACCTTCAAAGCTTGTTTCAACAGAGTTATCATAAGCATAACCACTTAGTGGTGCAATTCTTATTTGGCTTTTGTATAGAACATTACCTGTAAAAGTCTTGTTCTCATCGTGATGTGCAGCTAATCCGAAACGTTCTTTTCTTACTGTTTCGCCTGCTATTTCTATTGTATTTTCTAGTATCATAATTCCTAAACTCCTCACTTTTTATTAATTATGCTTATATTATGCACTCTTGTGAACCAAGAGTCAACCTTTTTTTTAAAAGATTTAGGGTTTTTTTCGTGTTTTTACTCGAAATTATAGCAGTCTTGCCCCGAAATATCGCTACACATGTCCCTCCAGAGTTCTAGGTGGGGTATAACATACCCAAGAGTCACTCTAGGCTCTGTAGTTCCAGCGCAATGATAGTAAACTTTATCAGGTTCTCGACCCCTGCCATAATAACCTACTTTACATGACCAACCACCAGGGTCTTGTAAGTGAACGACTTCATGTGTTTTTGGGTCTCTGTATCTAAAGAAGCCTCCTCCGTTTTCTGTGTAAGAAAGAAGTATGTTATAACCGTGGGCATTCCAATTATTATGCCAGCCCATAAAACCATTGACAGGATAAAATACATGAACCGCTTCATTCCTCGCTCCTAACCATTGTGTTAATTTTGTTTGTAATTCTTTTTGTGGTTTTTTAAAATTACTATCTATCTTTCCAGCATTTTCCATTATATCGCAACTATATGATATTTCAGGATACCCTTCATGTCTACCATCTTTTTTAACAATAACATCTAAGTATTCTTCACTGCAACAATAGTCTATTTTCTCACCTGTATTTTTATGATTGTTTTCAGACATTTCTATCAAATGTGTTAAGTCCTGTTTGAAGAACCAATCCGAATAGGGCTCTAACATTCCTAACAATTCATCTGATATATCTATAAACTTCATTTCTTTTTAGCGTGTATGACATGCTCCGGTATAGTATAATGATAAAACACTCTATCTAAATCTTCTAACTCTTCATGGTGATATCCATTTACAAAATTCCAACGGCAATGTAAATCATCTTTCCACTTAAGACCATGATCACTATATGTTAATAATTTCCACATTGTAAAAGTATCCCACTTTCTAACGTCATCAGGATACTCACCTATTGTATTAACCCATCCACCTTTATCTGTTTTTTCAGTTTGTTTTAAATATTCTCCATACCAGGATTCCATTAGGGAAATTGTTTTAGGATTGTTTCTGTATATAAACATTCCGCAGTGCATTGTCATTTCTTCTGTGTTTGTAAGTTTTGTTACCTTAGCATTATATGGTCTTATTTTTGTAAATAATAAATCTAAATCATCTGGTAATTGGTCAAATATGTTTTCTACATCTTCATGTTCACACATCATATCAGCATCTAAATAAACTGTTTTACCTTTGTATGGTGTTTTACTTAATGCCCAAAGTTTAGCTCTTATATGTTTAGGTACATCTGTAGAAACCATTTGATCTACATTTTCATACCAATCTGGAGATACTTTAAATGGTAGTGTACTTAATTTTTCTTTCCACAAGTATTGTATTTCAGATGAATCTATGAATATTGTTATGTGTGATTCTGGATAAAATAATTTAATTGACTCTGCTAGGTCTATAGCTGCTTTGTAAAAAGCATCTTTTAAACTAACAACAATTAAAAAACCATTGTCTGGTATATTATTTCTTTTTCTTTTTGCCATCTAATACACCTGTTGCCTTCAATTGATCTGTTATTAATATTGTCGTATATGCTTGTACTTCTAATGGAGTTTTTGCTTTACGAATAAGTCTTTTGAGAGGTGTATTTTTAGAGTCTTTAACTGCATCAATTTCAAATGCTTCTAACTTTGCATTGAATAATATTTCTTGTTGTTGCCTTGCAGCTTGTGATTCTTTTCTTTCTAATCTTTGTTTTATTTGAGCATCACGTCTTGCAATACCTTCTGCTGTATTTTCATCTAAAGTCTTTTCACCAAACTGTTCTATTATAGCTTTAAAATCTGGATTATCTTTTCCTGTTATTGATGCAGTAGATTTTCTGCCATCGGGATATTCTAAAGTAACGATCATATGTTCGTTATCTTTATTAGACCAATAAGGGTCTCTATATTCGTATTTTTTTGGTTTGGGATCTTCGTTTGTTACACGATCAACTTTCGGTTGAGTCTTTGCCATAATATCTCCATAATGTAAATTTATTTATACTGCTAATTAAGCAGTTCTTAACCACAGTTTTACCGTACTGACTGTTGAACTAGAGCTTTGTACTGTGTCGCCTGAGTATGTTCCTTCAAAAGAACCTGTATAGTTACCAGAATATGTTCCTGAGTAAGCTGAGGTTCCTGTGTAAGTGCCTGCGTAAGCTGAAGTTCCTACATAACTTCCGCCGTATGTTTTTGGCCCTGTGTAAGCGCCTGTGTAGTTTTTAGGTCCTGTGTAATAACCTGTGTAATAACCTGTGTAACTAGGAGGTCCACCATATCCACCATAATTGTGTAAGTATGCTCCGGAATATGCTGTAGCATATCCTGATGTGCCACCATATGTTCCTGAGTAACCTGATGTTCCTGTATAGTTACCTGCATATGTTTTAGCACCTGTGTAAGAACCTGAATAGTTTTTAGCACCAGTATAGTTACCGGAATATGTTCCTGAATATGTGCCACTATAACTTCCTGTATAGTTTTGTGCTGTTACGTCTTTCTTTGTATCTGTAAATCCAGCTGCATCTCCCATTTGAGTCCAGGTACCTGTTTCACTAGGTGTAGAAGCTTGTAATTTATAAGTTCCAATGCCTTGTGTTGTAGAAAAGTTTTCTATAATTCTGTTTCTAAAGTTAGGAACAATTTGTTCCATCTCAGCTACAGTCATTTCTCTAAGGTTTGAAGTTTCAATTAATTTTATAGGTTTAAGATCATCATCTGCTGCTGTTGTTGCTGCTGTTTTTTGCCAAATATACATGTTATTGGTTGTGCCATCTACTTGTGTATCTGCTAATGTATATCTAGATGTCCATGTTCCACCACTTGGTGAACTTGCGTTTAATGAATATTGACCAACAGTATAGTTTCCTTGTCCAACCATATCTGCTATTATTTTATCAATAATGTCTGAATCTAACTCTGAATCTGTAAATTCATTTATACCTACATTGCCTGATGTTTCCCAACCTGTAGGTCTGTTAGTAATACTTTCTGATTCTGCTCCTGTTACTTGTTTTGCTGTATATGTAGTAACTGTTGATGAAGCACCATCTGTAGGGTGAGTGCCTACTGCGTCATCTCTTTTTGTATCGGTTACGGTACCAATAACAGTTCCTGCACCTGAAGCATTAGTTGTTACATTTAATTCTGCTGCACCTGTGCCGTCGGTGTTGTCTGCAAAATCTTTTGTAATAATTGCTGAATAATATTTCTCGATCTCTGTATCAGTCATTTCCTGCAAACCTTGGTAGTTTGAAGAACTAACTGGTGATCCAGATGCTTTTACTCTTAATGGTCTCATTACCTATTCCCTAATTTACTCTGTTACCGCTACTATCATAAACAATAACTGGACTTAATCTGTTCCATTTTGTTGAACTAATACCTACTAATTTTAAAGTATGTCCTGCTCCTAATGTAACTGCTGCATTTGCCGAACCTGCGTCTATTGATTCGCCTGTTGCTGGAAATATGTTAATTAGTGCAGTGGTATCATTCATTACTGTAACTTCTAATCCAGTTGCTGTATCAGGTAGTTTTATACTATCTGCTGATGATGCTGTAGCTGATGTAACAATATTAAATGTATTTGTCAAAGCAGTTGCTGCACCCTGTGTAGTCCCTGCTGCCGATACTGTCGCTGCGCTTAAAGTAAGTGACCCCGATACTGATAAGTTAGAAGACGCTGACAATGTTCCTGCCGCAATATTATTACCTGACTCGTACTTATCTGTATTTAGATTAGTAAAGTTGGCGTCTACTTCATTATTAGTAAGCGGGCTACCTTTGCTTGATCTTAATGTTATTGTTGCCATGTCTCCTGCCTATTTGTTAATTTTATTTACTAAACCTTGAATTAAATCTTTAAGTTCAGTTATCTCTGTTCTTAAAGTATTTATATCAGTTTCATACTTTACAAACTTATCAATTCGAGATTGTTGTAATTTGTATGCTTTCAATCCCTCATTATCTTTATTTAAAACTGCCTTTGAATTCTTATCACGAACTAAAGCACTCTCTCCATCTATATTTATAAGATTTTTTTGCACCTTTACCATAATTAACTCTGCAATGCTATTGCCCTCAACTCCTTAAAGAAAGGAGGTGAGACTGTTGTTGAACTTAAAGGCACCACTTTAACTGCAAAGGATTTATATCCTGTGTAAGTGGTTGTTCCTACTGTTGCGGTTCCTGAAGCTCCTGTAGCTGATGAATCACTGCTATGAGCTGTTATAGCAACCGTTGGAGCACTTGTATATCCTCTACCAGGGTTAACAACATTAATTGCTGTTATTGCCCCACCTGAGACTGTTGCTGTAGCAGTTGCTCCATAACCACCGCCACCTGATAATGTTATTGTAGGTATGTTATTGTAACCTGACATTGACCCACTAACAGCTATCGATGATATTCTTCCTACATCATATTCTAATACACCACTTCCGTTTAGACCTGAACCTCCTGATTTAGCAGGTATTGTCCAACTATATTCTGCAAACTCATCTGTTCTTTCTGCTGGGCTTGTTGATGTTGAAAGTTTTGTCCAGTTAATATCTTCATCAAAATTACCATCATCTGAACCGTGTAAAAACTTACCATAAACTTCTATGCTAGATGTATTAGGTATTGATGCTGTTAAATAAACTTTTATGTCTTCTGCATCTTGTCCGTCTTCTAATACAACCGTTCTTGTAAGATATTTAGAAGTAGCATTACCTCCACTAGGATTAGTTTCATTTGTTGAATCATTATTAACTTTATTAGTTATACCCAACAAATCAAATTGGTGTAAGTCTATAACAGGACTTACATTATCGCGTGTAGTACTCATTGTTAATCTTACTTCTGCTGTTTTATTACCACTATATGATGCTACCTCGTTTGAACGACTGTATATAGTATATTCTTTGCTTAATGATTTCGTTTTGTTTATTTCTAAAGGAATATAATTAGTGCTAGTTGCTGCACCTGTTGGTGTTAACTTCATTTCTCCGAATATTGAAGTACCAAATGGATGTTGAACACCTGCGTTTAATGTTAAATCATTAATAACTCTGTCATCAACTGATGATACTGTTCCATAACCTGCTGGTCCATACAATACGTCATTAGCTTGGAAACTTCCCAATAATACTTTAACTATTGAATAATCTGCTGCAGTATTACACCAACCCACATAACCTCTATTTAATGTTGCAGTAGCTGTAGCAGTTGTTCCACTACCACCTGGCCCTGCTATTGTAATTGTCGGTGCACTTGTATAACCACTTGGCCAACCACCACTTGTATCTATTGTTAGGCCACTAACTGTTTGAGATGAACCCGAACCTGCCATTGTTGCTGTTAAAGCAAGTCCTGTTCCTCCGCCTCCAGATACTGTTACTGTTGGTGCACTGCTGTAATCCGTTCCTGCATTTGTTATTGTGAAATCAAATCCATTAATATATTCTCCTGTTGGGAATTTTGTTATACTATTCCCCCAGTCTTTAAATGTTATGTAATCTGCTGGGTCATTATTAAATGAACCTGTTCTTTGTGTTGTAACATCAAATCTTGCTCTGTATATTCTAAACATTAAGTCTTGATCTGGTATTGCTTGAGCACCTAGTGATGTTGAACTTGTAAACATCATACCTTCATGAGGTTGTTTGTCTATTCTTGTAGTTGTTCCTACTTCATTATCTCCTAATTTTGCCATATACATATCATAACCACTAACTGAATTTAGTGATGATGGGATAAAGCAATATGTTGTATCGTTTTTAAGATAAACTAATGAATCAAATCTAAAGTTAGTTGGTACAAAAGTAGTTGTTCCTCCTGATTCAGTAGATACTGCAATGTTATTTCTATTCATAAAAGCTGTACCATGAGGTACTACCTTAGGTCCAGGCATTCCTTTAACTACTTCTCTTATTTCTACTGTAATACCTGTATCAACATCTAGTGGTTTGTTTTTAAAGAACAAGTCTATTGAATCTATATAAACACCACCAGGTTGTCCTGTAACTGTAAACGTTTGACCATGACATTTCATTACTAGGTTGTATGCGAATTCGGCTATATTATAACCGCCACCGCCTGCGTATCCACCTTCCATAAACGAGTTGCCATTTACTTCACCAAATATACCGCCTTCTAAAGGACTGAAAGTTGTAACAGAAGATGCAAATGAAGGTGGTTCAACCTTAGGATATGTTAATGCTGGTTTAGGATGTACAATAGCAGCTGGTGGGTCATAAGGAACTTCACCAATTCCTAATATACCTTCTACATTAAGATCTCCTGCTATAGGCATCATTAAGTTAGGTAAGTGATGTAAAGCACCATGAGGTCCTTCAAAATTAAAGTAAGCTACTCCGCCTGAATTAGAATGTACTCTAACTGCTCCTGTGTTACCATCGTTACCTGTTGGTCCTGTACTGCCTGTGTCATGTGAATCAGTTGTAGTATCCACTGGTTCTTCTTTATTTTGTTCTTGTTTATCGCCACCTTCTCCTAATTGTCCACCACGACCTTTTGTACCATCTGGTGGGAATTCTATATTAATTTCAGGATCTGGGAATATTTTGTAACAACCTCCATCAATTGGATAGGGGCCATCATATCTGCAATGAACCACATCTACTTCATCTGGTACTGGTAAAGGTGGTTCTGGCAATGGAGGTTCACATATAATAGGTTCAGGATAAACTACAGGTGGAGGTGGGAGTGGTATCTCAGCTCCTATTGTTCTGTCTACACTTGTGTCTGTTACTGTCCTATCATCTGTATATGTTACTGATGAGAAATTAGCAGTTCTCATAGAAACTATTGTGTCTTGAACTTCCTGTTGTAATCCTGTAGATTCATAAAGAGCGCTGGCTCTTGATCTTGCTATTTTGTCGTTATTAATTTTTGAATCTGTTACTTTAAATACTCTTTGACCTGTTCTAAATTGTCCTTGTGGTAATACATAATCAATTGATAATGTACCTGAAGCATCTGTATATAATGCCTCTCCTAATGTTGCTGATGATGTTCCACCTCTCTTACAATGACTATCTACAGGTTGTCCATCAAAGAATGGATAATGCCTTGTATTAGGTTTAAGTCTGTAAATCGTTATATTAAGTTGAATACTTCTCATATAAGGTGCTATAGAAGCATTAACTACTTTTTGGCCTAATCGTTGTTCATTTATTTGTGGTGTAACTGTTGTTCTAACACCTGATCTAGTTTGATTTTGTTCAATTGTATTTGTATAAAGTGTGTCTGTTCTTGTTGATGATGCGTTTCTAACATCTACTGATTCAACATGTGATGCTATAACACGGGAAGCTCCAACATTTTCCCAAGCTCCCCAAGAAGTTTTAAAAGGATTGTCGTTGTGATATTTTTCCCAAGCATCGTAGTTACCATCAAAGTTAGCTAATACATCTGGTTTTGTAGATATGTCCACAAAGTTATCTACTGGAGGAGTTATACTCATCTCTCCAAAGTAATCGTGTATGTCTTCTCCATTAACATTAATAATACCACTTGCTTTATTTTGTTGCATGTAAGGTACTTGTTCAAATGGTAATGTTACTAATGCACCTCTTTGTGTAAATCCAAAGTTTGTTGAATTAAGTAACATGTTTATATTTTCTACATCGTAATAAGGTCTTGCTAATTGTCTTTTATCATCTATTGCAATATTATAATCAAGGTTTGTTACTGAACCTATGTTGTGTCCTGTAAATGGATCTACTAAGATACCATTTTTAAATCTATCAATACCTGATGAATTAACAATCTTTTGATCTTTTGCTGCTTTTTCTAGTAAGTTAAGTGATGCGTAATATTCTAGATTTGATATACGATTTTCTAATTGACTAATGTCTTTCATCGTATAATGTTTATTTTCTATCTGTTTAATAGATACTGATAAATCAAATCTATTTACTAATCTTGCTGAACCTATTGACAATGTTGGGTAAGGAGGCAAAGTAAATTCTGCCAACGACATTGTATTTTCTGGTTCGGGAGGAATATTAGGGTTGTCCTCAGGTATGCTATATATTACTCTAAATTCTCCATCTTGGTCACATATTACCCTACCACCTTTTCCTATATAATACCATAAATCAGTAGTAAATGTACCTGAAGGTTCTGGTTGTGTTAAAGCTGCTTCTATTACTTCGCTTGAATCTGGATTAACAGTTGCACTACCTAATGTTGCTGTTGATGTTGCTGTTGCTACCGTTAACGGACGGAAGTCTAAACAATTTCTTAAATCAAAATCTCCATGTTTAACTGAATTGTATAAAGGTATATCTTCAGTTTTAAAATCTGTTCCTGTGTCATCTACTGGATATGAATCAACACTAAAATACGTTGCTGATGTTTTTGTATGGGTAAAGTGTGTAAATTTAGCTACAATATATCTATTTGTTGAAAAGTCTGTTGTACTTGTAGCCTTCTTAAATAGTGTTGCAAGTCCATAGAAGTTATCATTTTGTCCTGTGTCAAATTTAAATTCAGTTGAAACGTCTGTTTGTCCTGTTGTATAGTCTGAATTTGTTCCTGCTGTGAGAGTTTCTAGTTTCCAACCATCAGGTAGTCCCAAACTAAATGGGCCTGATGCTCCATTTAAGTGAGTTCCTGTATCTATTTTTACATACCTGCTTTTTGCCAATGCTTTTACCATTGGTGCTGTATTTGTTTTCTTTACAATAGCATAAATTCTAACACCCCTATTGGCACCTGTAACTGCACCACCTAAATCGATAGTAACTGATGTTCCGCTGTTAACTGTTACCGATGAATCACTATTAGATGATGTTAAGTCAATCATTTGACCTTCATCTATAGTAGCAGAGTTTTGTGTATAACCATCTTTTGCTATTATTGTAAAGTTATCTAAAATTTGTGTGTCTGTTAAAGTTCCTGAAACGTTGAATGTTTCATCACCTGTTGTTGTAATTGTTATATTACCGTTTGTTGCATCTAATGTTCCATCAAATTCTTTTTGGTATGTAAAACTATTATCATATGCAGTACCTGAACTTGCTGTTTTTATAGTTCTAACATTAGATCTAGGTAATCTGTATAGTTGTTTATTAAGTTCTGCTTCTTTAAGTGTAGCTAAACTACTACCATCTAAAACTGTGTCTGCAATTCCTCTTGTCTCTGCATGTTCATATACAATTGATTTAACTGCTGTGAAATCTCCGGAAGCCATTTTAATATCATATAGATAAAGTCTAAATACCGCTGCTGCAGCACCTACTGTACCTGATGAATATTTAATATTTTTAACTCTTGCTTTACCAACAATACTACCTGTTAATGTATCTGCCGAATGAGCACCACCTGAAACAGCATCCTGTGCTGCTCCATATAAATCTACTACTGCTCCACTATCAATATCCCAATAACCACATACTTCATTAACTTCTACATAAGTTCCTGTTGATGTTGAAATTGTTTGATCTGCTATCCATTTAGTATCTTTAGGTTTCACAATATGAATTCTTTTAGATGAAAGTAATTCTCTTTTAAATCCACCTACATACGCTTTACCTGGTGCAATTTCTGCAACTAAGTTATGAGTTACACCACCTAAGGACGCTGGTAAATAACCACCATTTGTTTTTGCTGCGTTTTCTTGATGTTCTCTTATATTTACAGATAATCCTTTAACGACGTAGTTACCCGACTCGTCCATTGTTCTGTTTGCTAGTATTTGTCCTAAACCAGCTAAAGGATTTTCTTTTGTTTGTGACCTTCTTGCTAAACCATTAGTGTAGTGCATGTAGGTATAGAAGTTTTCAGGTATTGTATCTGTATCAGCATATGATGCTAGGGTTACAGTTAATTTTAATCTATCTGCTCCTGGAGCATTAGCATTATAAGACCCTGCTGCAGGATCTAATAGTGTTGTATCTGTTGCAGAATTAACTGCAGCTTCTGTAACAACAAAACCTACTCTTTTATCTCCAGATACACCATGAGGATTAATTAATACGTCTAATGCGTCTGTTTTTATAAATGCTCCTCTAGCATATATAATACCTTCAGTTAATTTAACTAGAGGTGTTGTTCCAAAATAGTTATCTTTTTCTACTGTTGCTGATGTTGTTGTTCTTACAACAAATGTTTTGCCTGCGTTTGAACTATCTAATGTTGCTGTAGCTGTAGCACTTGAACCACCGCCACCTGATATTGTAATAGTAGGTGCGCTTGTGTAACCTTTACCTTTATTAGTTAAGGTAATTTTTGTAACTGCTCCACCTGATACTGTTGCTGTTGCTTCTGCTGTTTCTGTTTGTCCTGTTCCTGTCGGTGCACTAATTGTTATTGTTGGTGCACTTGTATAACCAGTACCACCTGCTGATACGGTTACTGTTTCTGATACTCTAGAAGTAACTGTTAATACTTCTGATGCTTGAAATGTGTGTTTTGTTTGACTGCCGTGTGAAACATATTTTAAATATAATGTTTTAGTTAAAGGGGCAGCTGCTTCTGTTCCTGTTGCTACTCTAAGAACTTCTGCTGTAATTCCTGTTGTTCCACCACCTACTGTGTCTCCAACAAAGCTGGCCATAGATGTATTTTCAATTGTTGCTGAGGCATTGTCAGTATCATTGACTTTAATATACTCTATTCTGTTTGTTATCTCAGAACAACCTGATATTACAGTACCTTCTTGAACTACAAAACTAAAACCTTTTTGGAATTGGTCTTGTAATATTGTCTGTAATTGTGTTAGCTCCCTGGCTTGTACCGCAACTCCTGGTTTAAATAGGATTTTGTGGTACTTTGACGATTCTGTAAAATCGTCGTAATATGGTGATGCGTTTAAATTTAATGCCATTTCTTATCCTAAAATTTTATAACTGCCTTTAATGTTTCTACTTGGTCTTCTGACCTAGTAACAGGGTTTCTATTGTCAATATAAATTATTTCCCCAGAAGCATTGTCAACTTCTGGACTTGTAACACTATTTATACTCAAACTTGTCAAACTCTTTGTGGAATTTTCTAAAGTTGATGAAGAAGTTATTAGAGGTATCTTTGCTATTAAGTAAATATTATTATTGTCTGTATCTACTTGTGCTACTTGAAACTCTCCTAAATCATCTGTTTTAATTATATCATCAACTGCATAATTACTTGTTTGACCTGATGCAACATTAGCAATATAACATGTAGTGCCTGTTGCTGTTGTATAAGTCGAAGGTGATGCGTCAGGTGTTTTCATATTTTTTATTAGTGCTACTTGTCTGAAGTCATTACCTATAATTAAATCTTTGTTGTCGTTGTCGGATAACGATACCGCTACCCCTAAATTTGATGCAAACAATTCTCTTGTTGCATTTGAACCATGTCCACCTTGTGGACTTATAATTGCTCTTGCTGTTGATACTGTACCACCATGACTATTGTCTGTGTTTGCAGTATTAACAACGGTTACATCTGCGTAAGAGTAACCAGAGCCAGCGTTTGTAACTCTAATACTTGTTAGAGCACCTGTTGCTGCGTTAACATAAGCAGAAGCCTCAGCTCCTGTTCCGTCTCCTGTAACTGTTATTGTAACAGCTCCTTCGTTATATGCTGAACCACCTTCTGTTACTACGATTCTATCTAATGTTCCTGCTGTAGACGCTCCTTCTACTGCATTTTGTAATGCTGGTAAACTATCTGCGTCTCCTAAGTTTACTGTTGCTGTTGCTGAAGAACCTCCACCACCTACAAAAGATAAGAGTGCAAAACTATATCCTGTGCCTGCTGATGTTATTGTAACAGCTGTAACTGCACCTCCTGAAAGTGTTGCTGTTCCTGCTGCTCCTGTGCCATCTCCTGCAATAACTACTGTTGGAACAGAAGTATATCCTGAACCTCCAGCATCTATTGTAACACTATCTACCTCTCCATTAACATCAAATGTTGGATTGCCAGATACTTTTCTTACAGGTATCCAATCAGCATCTAAGAATTTTGTTTGATCTGATGCTGATATTTGGTACATAAATTTCCAATTATATCCATCTGCCAATTCAAAAACATCTGTACCTGTACTTGTAGGCTTAGTTGTACTTGCAACATTGCTGTTATTACTGATACATTTATAAACTTTAAATTCATCAGTCATTACATAAAAATTAGAATCTGCTAAAGATGAAGCTCCGGAATATGACTGATTAGATGTTGTATAATTATCATCATACTCATCATAAATTGTTCCTGTATTCCAATCAACTCGTTTAGCCAATAAACAAACATCGGCTGATGACACCAGTTGAGTAAACATCATGCTACGTCTATATGTTGATATATACTTGTCAGAATCAATAGGCAGTTCAGGACTTGTGTCGTCCTCCCATGCCGTTGTTCTTCCTACAGCAAAATGGAAATAGTCATTATTGTTTCGTATGTCCCTATAATAAGAACGTGCTAACTCGACTCTTCCTAGTTTCCTCAGTACCAGTGCCATTGCCTAATATCCCTTACTATGATATTGTAATAGTCCAGGTGATAGTCATTGAGTCAGAAGCTCCTTTGTTAACAGCACTAAATACTGTTCTGCAAAGTAATGTTCCGCCTGAAGAAGCATTTAAAATACCTGCTTCTGTAACTGCACCTGTTCCTGTGCCTGCTGCAAATGATGCAACATAAGCAACAGCGTTTGATGTAACTGTTGTAGAAGTTAATGCGGTTCTTGAACCGGAAATAACTGTCTCAATAGCTGTATCACCAGCTGCTGCTGCAGTTGTTCCTGTTCCTAGTTCCATATAACCCATTGCAGTTGCCGAAGTGTCTTTCATTCGACTTGCAATATATGCTAAACCTGTTGTAACAACCAAGTTGTCAATAGTTTTAGCGTCTTTTATATAACCGTCTTTGTCTCTAACAACAATATCTAGTTTACCTAGAGCTTTTATATCATTGTTTTGTTTCATCTTTATCTCCTATGAAATCTTTCTTTTATTTATGTAAAGTTCCAACCTAGTCCTACATAGTCTTCACTTAAATAGGTAGGATCAACGTAATCTTGCATTGATCCTATACCAGTATCTGTAGCCGTTGCACTATCAGCAACCGCTGGTTTTGTTAGTGCTTTAGTTACAGACTCTGTGGCTGTTCCTGTATCTGTTAATGCCTTACTTGTATTTATACTTGTAATAGCATCTGTTGCGTTATTTGATTCAGTAATATTTTTACCAACTACTTTACTATTTACAGCATCTGTTGCCGTTACACTTTCTGTTAAGGCTTTACTTACTGCTAATACTAAACTATCTGCCACACTTGATGTTGAGTCTGTAAATTCTTTAGGGAAATCAAATAGTATTGAATCGCTAGTACTTACTGAATTACTAAATGAGCGAGATATTACCCAAACTTTTGAAAAATTATCAGAAGTTGTTGCACTATCCGCTACTACTTTACCTAATGTCCATGCAAACGCTGGATTACCTACATTGTAGTTATCTGCGTCATTTCCATCAGATGAATCGTTCCAATATGCAGAGTTAGGTGAACCGCCGTCACCCTCCACAACATAAGGATCGGATGCCATGTCTGTTGCTAATACTGTCTCCGTTTTCCCTGCCGGAACAAAGTGTATGGCATGGGACTCTGTGGCTGTCGCTGTATTTGCTTTAACCAGACTGAATGATTTTACTACTACCTCAGAAGTTGTAACTTCATCAGTAGAAATAAACTTCCAGAATATTGTTCCTGTTGTAGTAACAGAAATTTCTGTATTGAATTCTATATCACTTCTTATTATTAAATCACCAAATACTGCCATACCAGCTGGGTGTAAAGTATCTTTTATTCTTCTACCCCACTCTGTTTGCTCAATACCTGATTTAATAATATATGAATATGGTTGATATCTATTATTATCTTGTATAACATTAACATCAGATATCTTACCTCTATCATCTTTCCACTTACCTTCATATTCAAATAAGTAACCTGAGGTTAATGTTACTGTAACACTTTCTCCTGTTGGAGACATAAGTGTTATCGTTGCGTTGTTCTCGAAAAAGTTAGAACCTGGATTAATAACTGTAAATGTTAATGGAACACCTGTTGTAGCACTTCCGTTTGCACCTATTGATGTAACTCTAACATAAGCATTATTCTGACCACCTATAAATGTATAGTCTTCTAAAAAGTAACCTGATACTGCATATCCTCTACCATCATCTCCAGATTCATTAATTCTATAAATTTGGTCTACTCTAAAACCTGCATCTGTTTTAGAACCTGAATAAGTTCCTGCACCTACTGTTTGTAATACTCTTGTTAAATGGCCATATATGTTTGCTTCTGCATCTGTATCTCCATCATCAATAACAAAAGATCTTAAAGTATCAGTTTCAAATTCTACTTTACATTCGGTGTATCCAGAACCGCCTGCTGTTACAACGACACTTGAAATATTTCCACTGCCGTCTACTAATGCGTGTCCTTTTGCTCCTGTGCCATCTCCATAGAAACTAACAACCGGTGCTGCGTTATATTGATACCCATCATTAGATAATGTTACCCCTGTTACTGCACCACCAGACATTGTAACAGTACCTGCTGCTCCTGCTCCTGGTCCTTTAATATCTGCTTCTGTAACTGCTCCATCTGGGAATTTTAAAACTAATTCAAATCTTTGTAATGTCAAACCATTTGTTTGATAAGTATTCTTTTCTACTCTTGCAACACTTGCGTTTAATGTTTTTAAAATTGTAACCTGACTTGAAGCGCCTGTTTCATAATATCTAAGGTCAACGTTTTTACCTTCTAATGTTAACGGCTCTTTATTGCCTCCATGTTCAGCTTCTTGTATTTTAATTGCTTGTTCTTTACTCCAAATACCATCAGATGTTCTTAATACATATTTACCTGGATATGTAACTTCAACGTTTTCGTTATATAAAACTCTAAAGAATGTTTCTATTGATCTTTTTGTTCCTTTAGATTCATAAAGGTCTTTGGCTCTTTTATAGAAAAATGCTTTATCTGCTTGTATATTTTTAGGAAAATCATTTGCTAATACTAATCTCCATTTTTCTAAGAAATTTGTTTGTGCATAATCAATATCTGTTTCATTAAAGTTTGTTACAGAATCACTTTGTTTTCCTGTTTGATCCATAAATTCATAATATTTTTTAACAAAAGTTACGAAGTTAGGATGAGTGTCTTTAATATATGAAGGGAATTGTTCTTCTATTGTCCAAGAAGTCTTATGTGTTTCTTCTGTAATAGATCCTTGTGCAGCATCTAATACTGCTGTTCCTGTTGCGTCAGAGCCACCACCGCCTGTTATTGTTACTGTAGGAACACTTGTATAACCAGTTCCTTTATTAGTTATTGTTATACCTGTTACCGTACCAGACGTTGAAACAGTTGCAGTTGCTGTTGCACCAGTACCGCCACCACCTGTAATTGAAATTGTAGGTGCGGAAGTGTAACCAGTGCCTGCTGCTGTTATTGTTATAGATGAAACGTATCTATAAAATGCTGGTATGTAATCAGTCATTAGACCTCTTCTACTTCAGGTGTTACTATAATATCAACTCCTACATCAGTATTAGTTGTTGAACTTGAAGCGCTATCATCTAAAGTTAATACCGTATTTCTAGATGGTTTTGCTACTACTGCTGCTGTTGATGTGTCTGATGTTCTTATAAGAGCATCTGTTGTAATGTCTTTATATGAATCATGTGGTTTGATTCTTAATTTTAATTTTTTGTCTGTGCCATATAATGCTTTAATTGTCATTGAATTTAATGAAACTGTGCCTGAATCATAATCAATTGATCCTGCTGCTCCTACTATTGTGGTTCCATCTGTGTCTACAAAATTTACTGTTCCTGTTCCACTATAATTAGGTGCAACTACTGTTGATGCTGGTGTATCATTTAAATAAACTTTATGTGTATTCCCTGATAGTTCTACATCAAAATATGAACTCTTTAATTCTCTTGGTTGTACTTTAGTATTAAATTTTGCCTCATAAGCAAAAGGAGAATTTAAAGTAAGATCTAATCTTTTCTGTAAGTAAGGTTCTATATTGACTGATATAATTGAGTCTGAATCTGAAATTATTAGATCATGTATTCTTGAAATATAAAAACTTTTATTAAGTTTGTTTAAGTTTTGATCAAAGTATTCACTAACAGAAGAGTTTATAGCAGACTTAATTTGTCCTTGAGATAATGTTGTAACTTTAGGATCATATACTGCATTAATTTTTAATCCTATATAAACAAATTCTGGGTCTACGAATTCTGGTTGAATCGCTACAGGTGTTTTAGGATTAATAATAGAGTTTAAAATATTGTCTTGGTCTTGTGTTGTTATTGAATAACCTGTAACAGGATTAAGTGATATAAACACTTTACCATATATAGGTGGGTCATTTTTCTCTCCACCCCATACTGCAACAGATTGTATGTTTGGATTGCTTGCTAATATTAATGATTGGTAATCTTTTGATGTTACTGCTCTATCTCTTGTAGCATTAACTCTTGGTGCATTAAATCTAATACTATCTATAGATTCTTTATTAGCTCCTGATGAAGCATTAGCAACGGTTGTTAATGAACTTGTTTCGCCTGATCCTGTTACTGTAGAACTCATTGACCAAGTTTTACAACCATTTGCATCATCACCTTTAGTAGCAATATAATCTACAATAATTACATTATCAACGGTTAATTTTTGTCCTATTACACCATCACCAAATCTTAGTTGGTATAGTCCATCTGCTCCCTCTTCTAACCACCATGCCTTTGTATCATTTTTTATATCTAAAAACTTTTCTGCTACGTTCCATGTTGTTAGTGTTGTATCAGACAAAGAAGTTTGTACTCTTACTCTCATCGTTGTAGTGTCTATTCTTTTATTAGGTATAACATAAGGACCTTGTGGATTTGCTGTTTGTACTGTAAATTGGTTTGTTACTCGTATTCCTTCTTTTAGTTCTAAATCACTAAAAACAAAAACACCAACACTACTTACCACTGATTTTGATACAGTAATATCTTCTTTTGGATAAAATTGATATGTAACACCATCAAATGTAGATGTAAAAGTTGTGCCCCTAGGTAAAGTTAGGTTTGTACTTGTATATCCTGATGAGGGTGTAATTGTTAAGTCTACTTTTCCAGTAGGACTTCTATTAGACCTAGGTGTATAACCTATTGCCTTTGCTAATGATGCTACTGACTCTCTTTTAACTGCCGAATCTAAAAATGATTCGTTTGCTAACATACTTGCCAACACACCATTATAATGTGTATTGTATGCTAATAAATCTATTAAAACTGCAAAAGAAGAACCTTCAAAATTATAATCTGAAAATTCTGTTTGTGATTTTAAATATGTTTTTAAGTTTGATTTGATTTGATCAAAATCTAATTCTGTTACGTTTAACTGTGCCATCTCTTTACCTTAACCTTGTTAATTTTGTTTGCAGTTCCTGTGGTTCATTTACACCTAAAATTTTGTATCTAAGAGTTATTCCATAAAAGTTTTGATCATATATTGGATTAACTTGTATTTCTCTTATTTCAACCCTTGGTTCAAAGTTTGTAATCATATTATGAATTTGTTTTTTTAAAGATTGTGCTACTAACAAATCCATTGGTTCAAATAACATTGTATAAATGCCTGAACCTATTTCTGGTTGAAATGGCCTCTCATATCTTTCTGTCATTAATAAGTTCTTTATAGATTGCTTAACGGCATTATCATCTAACTTTTTCATTAGGTCGCCGGTAGTTGCATTAACATTAAAAGACATGTCAAAATCTTTGTATATTCTTGATACTTTTTTCTTTAAATCTGCCATATAAGTATTTATACCATTATAGGTGTCCTGGTCCTATTTTTATTCGAGGCATTTTAACTTTTAAGAAAGAATCTGTTGCCTCCTTTGTTCTTTTTGTAATATCATACTGTAATTTAGGTTTTTTATATTCAGGCAAGTCTCCACCCTTTAATAATGCAACAGCATCTACTTCTGGAAATGAAGTTGGTGTTCCTCTAACTGTAACCTGCACACCGTCTGTTTCTAAATTTGGGATTGCTTTACAAATTTGATCTATTGCTAAAGACCCCATTCTTAATCTATCTGCTAAGTTGTCTATGTCTATATCTCCACCGAAAGAAGATTTAAACTTTTTTATTGCTGCTTCAACTTGTGGCTCTGCTAGTTTACCTAACATAATAAGTTTGGCAATGTTTTCTAAATCTGTTATACTGTTGGTAGAAGCTTTTGGAATACCAATAGAAGGTATCATACCCTCTACTTTAGACATAATACCATTAATTTTATCTTGTGCTTCCTGTTGTAACGCGCCTAGTTTGTCTCCTATAGCAGCGTTTACTGCATCTTCTGCTTTTTTATTTAAGGCATCTATCTCATCTGCCATTGCTCTCATTTTTTCTGCTGGTCCGCAACTCATTTTATCCTCCCGCGTTTACATTTGGTGAACCTTCATCAGAAGCATTTGCTACCCAAGAACCATGTCCTGCTGTAGCATCACCTACTCTGTGTATAGGTTTGCCATTTACATTTACTGTACCACTACCTGCAGATGCTTTATCTCCACAATCTACAGGGTCGTCTACTCTTATAACTGCCTTTCCATTTGCATTTACATTACTTGAACCAGAACTGTATGCACCCTGATGGAAAGGATTAGGTGTGGGACTTGAATGTCCTACGTGCTTATCTCCTACTCTTGTTACTGCTGGCATCTTTACTCCTAGTTTAAGTCAATAGTTGAACCGGTAATTGTAACTGCACCGGTAGCTGCTGTTGTTTGTGTGGCACCATATGTTTCACTAACAGCTCCGCCTGCAACTTCTGTTAATGTTCCTGTTATGTTAACCTTCTGGTTACCTTCTGTTTTTAATTCTTGGTCTCCTTTAGAAGAGAATAAACTTGTTCCTCCAGCACCTGATTGTATATTACCTCCAGTTACCATAGTTCTATTTCCTATTACCTCATCCATTCTAAATCCTGCTACATTAGAAGTATGATTAGATGAATAAGTTTGTAATAAATTACCTGTAACAGTTACTGATTTTTCCTTACCAATTGTTTCACTTTGTTTACCTTCAACTGTTTCTGTGTCATCTCCTGTAACCCTTACTGTTCTGTTGCCATTAATTTGTTCAGTAACGTCTGTAATAACTGATCGTATATCATTACCATTAATTTTTGTAATTCTATCTCCTAATACAGATATAAAGTGATTACCTTCTATTTCCTCATATTTATCACCCTTTACTAACATCTTACAATCACCTGCTATTGTAACATTTGCTGCACCCCTTATAACAACATTTTCACTACCTGCTATTATCTCATATTTGTCTCCAACAATTTTTGTTACTGTTGTTCCGTCTCTTTGTACTTCTCTAAATGTGCCTGCATTATGATACTCATGAATCCTTCCATTTTGTGGTGTATCATCTACTTCAAATACATGTCCTGATTCTGTTTCTTTAACTCTATTAAATGGATAAACAGAATTATGTTTTTCAAAGTCTGGGCCAGCCTGATATTCCTCATCAGTTTGTGGATCAAAATATTCTAATGTTTCTGCTCCTCTTGGGTGAGGTTCGTCCCATGTTGCTCCTTCGTAATCAACACCTGATTTATCATCTAATATAGCATCGCCGGTTTCCTCTGATACTGAAGGTGCCTTTGCTGTTCTTATTTCTGTTTCTCTTTGTTCTCTTTTATTAATTAATGTAATATGTTTTTCGGCCTCTCCATCTCTTGCTAACCTAGGTAAGTCGGATTCATTTAATACATTTAATCCTTCATCTTCTGCACCCTCTTCTATTCTTCTAGGATATATTCCTCTAGGATCTGCAAAGCCATCTTCAACAGGGGCCTCGTAAGGCATGCCTGCTAATGAACCCATTATAATAGGCATTTGTCCATCTTCTCCATCACTAAAGAATCCTACTACTGTTGTTCCTTCTACTAGATTAGGTGTTTCCATTATTCCTGACATACTTGCTGATGTAACAGGATTTAATAATGTTGCCCAAGGCAAATCCTCAGTAGGTAATGATTCTTTATTACCTGTATGATAACCCATTACTCTTACTTGATACCTTCCTAGTTTGTAAGGATCAATTCTATTTTCAACTACACCTATCCACCAAATAAAATCTGGTGTATTCAATCTACCATGATTTTTTAACTTCATTCTTCATCTCCCATACTACCTGCAGCTATGCCATTTTTGACAAACTCTACTTGGTTTATATAATTCATAGGAGTAATCCTATGTTTAACTGCTGTTATTAAATAATTGCCTGAAAGTACAGGATCAATTACTTCATCAGGTCCCATACCTACAATTTTTTCTTTCATACTAGGATAATCTAAAGTAAACATACATCCTGCTTCTATATCTGATCTACCAGGCATTTCAAGTTCAAATCTATAATTATTAAATGAGTTTATATAATTATCTCTAGTTAATTCATTATCAACATAAAGTTTATGATTATATTCAAAGTCATTATAGGGCACTGCATTTAATACTTTAAATGTTTGTTTTAAAAAAGGTGTTCTACCAACACCAGCTGGAACAGGTACACCCTCATCTGTATGAATAAAGCTACCCCAATTTTCTCTTATATCAATCTCTTTTTCTTCCATCTTTTTGGCCATTAAATCATATGCTCTAACAGAACTTGCTAAGTAACCCGAGTCTTGATTTTCTAATATATCAATAGTTCTAGGTACTTTCATTTCAGTTATTGTTCTAGGGAAAGCAGGATTTTCACTACTACCTGAACCTGCTGTAGGATTATATACTAATGTTGCCCATGGGTCATCCTTTTGTGCTTGTATTAAAGCTTGTAATGATGTAAAATAAAAACCTTTATTACTTTCATAAAAGAACCAATCACTACCAAACAATGTTCCTCCTTTAGTTCTTTTAGCTAAATAACCAAAATTTTGAAAGGGTGTCCAAAAATTAGAAATATATTTAAGTTTAGTTAAGTGTGGTGTATCTGCAATACTTAATGGTGAGGGGTCTCCTCCATCAAATCTAGATATATTATTGTCTACAAAAATTTCTGTAAAAATTTTATTAACTATCTCATCTGTTGTTCCTTCATAACTTTTAGATAAAGAAACTTCATTGTCTATATAAGCTTCAGGTGAAATAAATTTTAATGTATAAAATTGTTGACGATCGTTGTTTAATCTTCTGTCTTCAATAGCATAAACTATAAATGTTCTTTGTATTATAGTGTCAGGTGAGTCTTCACCTAGATCTTTAATTGATTTGTTTACAAAAGAAAGATTTAATTTTTCGCCTCCCATTATAGGTGTGTTACCTATTAAATTAAGACTGTCTGCTAAGGTTAAAGAACCATACATAGTAGGAGAAAATATATCCTCATGTATTAAACATTCTAAAGCCATTGATCTTATATCTAAGGGCTCTGTGCCTGATACCCCTTCATTAGGGATAATTTCACATTTTATCCAACTTGCGAGATTGCCTTCTGCCATAATTTAACCTACCAATTTTTTATACTGATCTACAAAGTCTTTTATTTGTGAGTTAGGTAATATGAATATTTGTTTTTTCTTTTCATTTAAATCTTCTTCATACGCCATATTCGTAACTGCTGATATTTCTCCGTTTTGTAATCTAGTAGAATCCCAATCAACTATAATTTCTGAATCAGTTGCCTCGACGTAATGATGTACGTCTGTTATATTGTTATCACCATATTTTTGTTTTACATACAGAGTTAGTTCTCTATTTCCTTTAGGCCATTCTTTTCTAGGGTCTACAATATTGTTTAATATTAATATTACAAAATGATATTTAGAATTACCATATAACTTATGTGCAACTATTTCAGGTGTTTCACCGGATCTTACAAAATAAGTTTCTAAGTTTTGTCTGTTTGTAATATATTTGTCTAATTGTATTCGCCTAAATATATCCTTTACTACTTTCGTCTTTGCTGTTTTACTTGTAGCTGACTCTTTAAACGGATATACAATATTAGGTAAAGTTTTAAAATACATTAGAATCCTCTGTCTATTCTGTCTGTTGTTAGTGTTTCTAGTTCTGTGAATGATAACTGTAATGCTATTTCGTTTGGTGCACCATCAGAATTTTTAAATGATGTCATTTGTCCATCTGAACCATATGTTACTTTTAAATCTGTTAAAGCACATGTTGATATTCTATGTAGTTGTGTATTCTCTTTATTTCTATACATATATTCTATATCAAACTCTGAAGGATAAATCATAAATAAATCATCTGCTGATATTTCTGGGTGCATATGATATTTAAATGTATCTACAATTTTAACAATCGAGGAATATTCTGCTGCACTTTTAGGAGCAAATACATAATTAAATGCAAACTTTCTAAAGCCCATACTCTTAAATAATTGTTCCTTATATGGATTGTTAACTTTCTTTGATGTTGCTTCTACAGCTGCTCCTGCGTTAATATCTCCTATACCCATTTGTGCAGGTATATTTGCTATTGCTGCTGCCATATTTCTTCCACCAAACTCTAAACCTTCTTTTGAAAATACATCTTTAACATCGCCTCTGCCTGAAGCTAATAGTCCCATTGCTGTTCCTAATGAGTCTTCGTCCCAATTAGCTGTATATTGTGCTATTTGTGCAGCTGGTATATGTAATTGAATTGCATCCATTAATCTAACAGTAGAAACTAAATCTACTCCTTGTGATGCTAAAGCACCTACACCTACACCTGCTGCTGCAGTTAAATATTCTGTTTGTGCTCCCCCATTTTGTCCTTTCAGTTTTTTACCAAGTCCAAAACCAATTCCACCTGCTGCTACTGCTGAAACACCAGATAACACATCATTATATTCTTCTGATTTTGCTCTGTTCTGTTGAGTATATTCTTCATTTTTCTGTGCTTGTGCTTTTTTATATGCTGCTTGTGATTTTTCATCACCTTGACTACCTTTACTAATAGCTGTTGTTCCTGATACTGTATTCTCTCTTGCGTTTATATAAAATATAACACTATGTGGATACGGGTCACCACCTATCTCAGCAGGATATTTAAACATGTTTACGCCATGTTGTATTGACTTGGCACTAGGTCTTCTGTTACCTTTACCTTCTTCTCTACCTACAAATTCCCATCTGTCTTCACCTTCTTCTAAAGGACCGTCATCTAAACGATCTTTATAACCCATTCTTTCAATTTGATAATCATCTACATTTGATTTGTAAGAAGGGTCTTCATTCATTTGAGATCTTTCTTTACGTTCTTTTTCTAGATCTGTCCAAGCGCCAGGTACCCAAGCGTCAACCTTTTGAAAGAAGGTCTTTCTTTCGGTCGTTTCTACCTCGTTAGGCCTGGTTGTCCTATTATCTGTTAATGGCTTTGTATCCTCTGACATAAATACTCCAAGAAGTTATCTTTATCTTATTTATATGGTTTATGCTAAAGAAATATACAAAGGACGATTTATTCCTCGAAATAGATTAAAATATCTAGGCAAAGCCTCTGATATAATCTACAGGTCCAGTTATGAACTGAAGTTTATGAATTGGTGTGATCTTAATGAATCTGTAATTGGTTGGGTATCAGAAGAAGTTGTAATACCTTATCGTAGTCCACTTGATAGAAGAATACACAAATATTATATAGACTTTTACGCAGAAATCAAACAATCAAACGGTGTAATAAAAAAATATCTTATAGAAGTAAAACCAAAAAGATTTACTAGACCTCCAGAACCTAGAAGAAAAACCAAAAAATACTTACAAGAAGTTGCACAATGGGGTGTCAACGAAGCTAAATGGGAAAGTGCTAAACAATTTTGTAAGAAACAAAATATGGAATTTATGATTATTACTGAAAAAGAACTTGGTATTTAATATAAATACAAGTATGGCAAACCCATTTGAAAATATAAGAACAGCAGCTGGTGATATAGACAGATCAGCACAATGGTATCAAGCAGCTATGAGAAAGTATCTTGAAGGTGTTAATTCACATGCAGAAGTTCTTAAAACAGATATTGGAGTAATAACTAATAAATTAGAAGTGGGTTCTATGTATATGTTTAGATATGATCCTAAACACAAGGAAACATTACAATACTATGATGGATTTCCTCTTGTTATGATTGCAGAACCTTTGCCAAACGGATTTAGTGGTGTTAACTTACATTATTTAGCTCCGTTAAAAAGAGCAGAATTATTAGGGCAACTTGTACCACAAAATAAACAAGATCATCAAATAACTAAACAAGATAAATTGGCATCTGATTGGAGAATAATAAAGGATTTCGGAAGGTTTCCAGGAGCGAGGAATTCAATTAAAAAATATTTAAGTAGCCAAATACAGGGTAGACTTTTAAAGGTTGATCCTGAACATTGGAAAGCAGCTATATTTTTACCTACACAACAATTTACAGGTGCATCGGACAGAACAGTTTGGAGACATAGTAATAAAGTCCCTGAACGTAAGAGGAATATGTTTTAATGGCAAAATCACCAAACAAATTAAATAATTTCATAAGTGAGTTAAAAACAACAAACTTAGCTTGGACAGAAAGATTTGAGACTCGTTGGGAGTTACCTTCTGCTATAACACAAGGTTCAGGAGTAAGTAGAGGATTAACTTTGATGTGTGAAGAAGTACAGATACCTGGTATGGTATTAGGAAATAAAGAAGTAGGAATAGGTCCATTTACACATTACAGAAATACAAATGTTGGCTTCTTAGGAAACGAAATTAACTTTACATTTATTACAGATGTAGATTGGTCTCTAAGAGCTGTGTTTGAAAATTGGGTTAATTTATGTGTTGACACTACTTCTAGGGAAATGGAATATCCAGAAAAAACATGGGGTGAAGTTGAAATTATTCAATTAGCCAAAGACGACAATGCTCATGCATCGTGGAGATTGCATGAAGTTACGCCAAAGGTACTTAACCTTGTACCAATGGCATGGGGATCTGTATCAGTGGCAAGGACTACATTAATAGCTAGTTCTGCTTACTGGACATCAGATATAATTGAACACCCATTCGACGGTAGTAAATCGTCGGGTTGGGGGTAATAAATATAATATTATAATAAGGAGAAAATTATGGCATTACCACAGTTGGATACACCAACTTTTGATTTGAAGGTCCACTCTTTAAATAAAGATTTAAAGTTTAGACCGTTCCGCGTAAAAGAGGAAAAAATATTAATGCTTGCAACTAACGAAGAAAATTTTGGAGGTATGGTAAGAGCATGCCAACAAGTTGTTACAAATTGTTCATTTGGAGAACTTGATGCTAAAACAGTACCAATGTATGATCTACAAAATATTTTCCTAAGGTTAAGAGAAAAGTCTATAGGTGAAAAACAAGACTTTACTTTAACTTGTGGAGGTGACGGTTGCGATGCTAAAATAAATTATGAACTTAATTTACCTGATATGCAATTAGATGGTTTAGATGATATACCAAATAATAAAATAACAGTAGATAAAGAAAAAGGAATTGGAATTAGTCTTAAATATCCTTCTAATGAAACAGTGGCATTAGTGGAAGAAAAAGACGATTCTGATGATATGGATCTAATATTAGATTGCATAGACCATATATATGATGACGAGCAAGTTTATAGCAGAGAAGATACTTCAAGAGAAGAACTTGAAGAATTCTTAGAAGCCTTGCCATTGGAGACTATGGGAGAGATTAGAAAATATTATTTTGCTCAACCCGTATTAGAACACATAATAGATTACAAGTGTCCTAAATGCGATAGAGATAATAAAGTTAGTATCAACGGATACGAACATTTTTTCGCATAACTCTTTCCCAGGAGACTCTTGAAAATTATTACAGGACTAACTTCCTGTTAATGCAAGAGCATAATTACAGTCTCACTGAACTTGAAAATATGATGCCATGGGAAAGAGATGTTTATATTAATATGTTATTAATTCATCTCAAGAAAAAAGAAGAGCAACAAAAGGAAGCTCAAGAAAAGGCTAGATGGGGTTAAAAATATATGGCTGACAATAAAGATAACGATTTACATAGTAAGGTAGACCGGCTTGCGGATTCACAAGAGAAGCAATTCCAGAAAACCCATCAAAATCAAAGAGACCAA
>MDSV01009340.1_pt1 | contig 26481 bp, 13 predicted proteins | sample 810851 | NCBI WGS metagenome assembly MDSV01 (sample SAMN05326640, study PRJNA326480) | marine metagenome | isolation source: seawater | place: Atlantic Ocean: North East | collected 2012
CAAGTCGACCCCACTTTAACACGCGGCCAGAGCGCCTGAGGATGGGAAGGAGTTGCGGGTGGATTCGCGTGCAGCCAAGACTGCGGCGTACCGGCGACACGGTTGGGTTGCGGCTGGCAGACGCGCTCGACCTGGCGGATCCCTGGACCACTCGCGGCCCTCCGGGCGTGCATCTGCGCCATGGCGGGGATGCGCACCGCCGGGACAATTTCAAAAACTGGGAATACTGCACGGGGTGGTGGGAGCGCCTCGAGCGAGAAGAGTGGAGGGGGCCGGAGAACAGGTGGTGGGGGGCGGAGAAGGTTCTCAGGCTGGTGGATCGAGCGGACGCGATCAGGAAAGCGCGGCCGCGCGGCCCCTTAGCATGGAGGAGCGCAGGGGGCCCAGGGCCAGGATAAAAAATTTCTCTGTAGACGAACACTGCTCTTCGCCGCGCGAGATTGCGCGAGGTCGATTTTGTGTGACGCCTGCTTTGAGGCGCCGTGGCCGCTTGCGGAGTTGCGCGCGTCCTTGCGTGCTTGCCGCAAAGCTTTTTGTGTGCGTGTCCACGCCCATGCCGCGCAAGGATCGCGACGAGGACGCTGACATCGATCTTGGCGACGACGACAACGACGACGACGACGACGTGGAGGAGGAAGAGGAGGAGGAGGAGGAGGAAGACGACGGCTTCATTGTGCAGGACGACAATTCCTACGCGCTGCCCGCCGGCTTCGTGTTGGGGGCTCGCATGGAGGACATTGTCGCGTGGGTTGAGAAGGAGGTGCGCGGCACCGGCGTCACTGTTCCCGGGCCCCATCGGGAACTCATGGACCGCGCGGAGGTGGCGTACCGAAAGATGGCGGCGGACATGGGCGTGCTGTCCAAGCAGGCGGAGTCGCTCACCTGCAAGGGGTTCGCGCGCTTGATTCAGCGCGCGCACTCCGCGCGGCAGTCGTACGACGCGTGCAAGTCGCAGACGCGCGAGATGGCGCGCTGCGCAGCGTGTGGGCGCACTGAATTTCTCTGCGACCAACGTTTGGACTTAGTGGGCGACTTTCCGATGGCGAACTTCTCCATGCAGGATTACGACGACAACGAGCGTGACATCTGGGGCGACTTTCGCGACGCCTACTACGACGACGACCTCACGAAGTGCACGGACCACGGCATCTTTTACCTCGGAAAAGACTGTCACGCAAAAACTGTGGCGTCGTTCATGCTGCGCACCTACGTGTCCGACCTTTTCATGGACGTGCAGCGCGCGTGGCAGGAGGTTGAGGAGCAGAAGGGCCGGAAGCTGCGTAAGTCGGAGTTTGCCACGGGCTCGTTCAACGCGGACGGCTTTCGGATCGCGCCGGCGTACAGGGCCCTCTTTGAGGCGTACCCGGCCCGCCGGCAGATGTTGGAGAAAGCCGCGGCCAGCAAGTCGATGCAGCATGTCCAGCTGCCGGTGCTAACGTACGACGACCGCATTTTCCGTGTCATTGACAACGAGCGGAAGGGCTACTCCGCCGACGACCTCTGCGCTCGTGGACTCCAGTCGATTGAGCAGCGAAGCGGCGAATACGGCGAGGAGGAGGAACCCCGTGCGCGCCAGGCACCCAAACACTCCTACGGTCGGTCGACAGGCGACGGGGCGGGGCCGTCGTCAGACAAAGGGGCGCCCCCGAGTGCGAAGCGCAAGACGCGCTCGGAGACGGCGGGCGAGGCGGGCGGGGCGAACGAGGCGGATTCGGGCGCAGGGGTGATGCCCGCACCGAGAAGGGCCAGGCGAATTGTCGAAGACGACGACGACGACGACGAAGACGAGCCGGCGCCGGCGGCGTCGCCGATGGCGCCGGTGGTGGCGCCGGTGGCGCCGGCGGCGCCGGCGCCGGCGCCACCGGCCACGCCGCCGGCGGAGGGAGCGCCGGATGGCGCTTCTTCGGACCCGCCGTTTGCGCGCGGGCAGCGGGTCTGGTACAAGGACCGCCACAACTCGTTCCACCCGGCACAGATTGAGGAGGTGCACGTCGGCGTCGACCCTCCGACCTTCGTGGTGATGTTGCGGGACGGCTCCCGTCGCGACACTATCGCGGAGCGTTTGCTTGCCGTGCAACTCGACAAACCGGGCGAGAAGGCGCCTGCGCCTCCGCCCGCGCCGGCGGCCGAGGAGGCGCCCGCGCCCGCGGCCGAGGAGGCGCCCGCGCCCGCGGCCGAGGAGGCGCCCGTGCCGGCAGCCGAGGCGGCGCCCGCGCCCGCGCCCGCGGTCGAGGAGGCGCCCGCGCCCGCGCCCGCGGCCGAGGAGGCGCCCGCGCGCGCGGCTCGGGTGTCGCACGCTGCGGAAAACGCCCGTGCGATGGCATCCATTGAGGCGTTGCAGCGTCTTTCGGTGAAAATGATGCAGGCGGGGAACCACAACGACGCAGTCAAGGTTTCGGCGGGTGCAACGTGCGCGCAGGCGCTTCTCGCGCGGCTCGTGCGCTACGAGCCCTAGCGAGCGACAAGCAGCGACTCGAGAGGGGGGGCGTGGGAAAGTGGGAAAGAGAGAGAGAGAGAGAGAGAGAGAGAGAGAGAGAGAGAGACAGAGAGAGAACAAAGAACGCACCGGCGTTCAAATATGCACAGACTGTAGCGCGAATACTAAACGAGACATGCAGAGCATCACGAGCGGGGTCTATTCGCTCCTGGTCGGCGAGGGGGACGCCGGCGGCGCCAACGCGCAGCTGCCGCCTCCCCTCACGCCTGCAAAGCCAAAGCGCGCGCCGCCGCCGGCGCCCGCGCCCACGTCGTGCCCGCAGCGGGACGGAACGCCCGCCGCTACGCGCATCATCTTGGGGCCGGGAGACGGCACAATGCGCACCGTCGACGCCCTGGAAAAGATTGCGCGCCCGATGGTCAACGTCGCCAACGGAAACGGCAACCGCGTGACCGTCGTGCTGCTCAAGGCGCCGGAGACCACTCCGATGATGGAGGCGCAGGTTCGGAAGATGTTTGAAACGTCGGTCGCCGAGGTGGTCGCCTTGCCCAAAATCGTCATCAACGCAAAGTCTGAGTTTGCAGCGGTGGTGGCGACTGCCGACACCCTCGAGTCGTATGCCATCCCCGATGGCCGCGCCGTGTCCATGAACACGGGGCGTCCTTGTGTTTTGGTCGTGACCGACTGCTACTCGACCTACAGCGCGACTGCGCCCGCGCTCGGCCGGGTCTCCCTGCCCCGGGACGCCGAGGAGGGCTACCGCGCCCTCATGGCAACGCTGGACGGGATCCTCGCGTCGCCGACGTTTGCGGGCCGCGATTTGGCAGGGACGGCGCTCGGTACGTTTGTGCGCAACGATGTGCAGATGCGGCTCATCGGTTGGAATGGCCGCACAGACGGCACGGACGACGTCCAGCCTCTTCTCTACACAGCGGTGTCCGAGGCGTACGCGCAGCGCGCGGGCGGCGTCATGTTTGGCGGCACCCGCCCCCGCCGCGCAACGACAAAGCCGTGGTTTACGATCACCGCCAGCGTATTTCTGGGCGACGCCATTCCGCTGTACGTGCGTGACATGCCCGCGCTCGACCGCGACGCGTGGCACGAGCGCATTGGCGTGCGCGCGTGGCTGGCAGACGGTCAGGGCGAGCAGCTCGACCACGCCGTGCGCGACGACGACAACCTCGTCGGTTTAAGCGTCGGAGTTGCCGAAGACAGGCTGATCTTTCGTTAAAAATAGGTTAAAAGTAGCTTTGAGGTGCCGTACCGAACGGAGCGCGACGCTCCGCTACCGTAGCGCCGCGCGCGCCAGCGGCAGAAAGCACTTCGCGATGCACGCCGTCGTGGCGCGCGACTACCTCGCGTACCCTCTCTCGGAGCTCGACGCGAGCCTGAGCACAAAGAAACCCCACGAGCCGCAGTCGCTGTTGTGGGCGCGGACCATCATCAAGGCCGCTTCGGAGCTTCCGGAGTTTCCGCGATTTCTGGACGCGACTTCCGAAATGTGCTTTGCCGCGCGGCTGCTAAAGGGAGGCGGGACGGCGGCCGCGCGCTTCGAGCTCAGCGCCAGCCTCTTCGACGACGACGCGAAAACCCCGGCGCACGTCTCTATGATTCGGCGCCAGGCGTGCTTGCTCACATCTGCAGAAGCGGACGCGCTTTCAGAGGAAGAGCGCAAGATGTGGATTGCCGTGGAGGGCACCGACATGCTCTGCAACCCCGACGTGCAGAGCCGCGCGTTCGGGCCGCCCACGGTGGTTGTCAGGTTTTGCGGCGCGGAAGCAGGCGCCAGTCCCGTTTTGCACTTGTCCGTGGCCGACGCCAACGCCGTTCATCTGGTGTTTTTCGAACGCGACGGTGCCAAGGCAACGACAAAACTGGTGGCGCGACCGATGCGCTCCGATGTGGTGCGGGATCTGGAGCATCGAACCGCCGTGATGAGCACCGAGACCGTGTACGCGCCGCTCTACCGCATGCCAACGGCGCCGAATTCCGTGCCGGACGCGATCAACTCGCGCCTCGCAAAGATGCTGCAGGAGCACTTGCGTCTCCCGGTGCTCCTCTCCGCCGCGGCGCCGGGCGACGCGACGCGGCCGCTGGCGCTGGACCGCGCCTACGTCCGCAGCGACCGGCTGCTGCACGTGCACCTTCCGCTGCATTCGAGCTCGTGTCGCTGCCTGTGCCCCGCCCACGCCATGCCGCGATTCGACGCGGCGCGGACGACGGTCACGCTGTCGCTGTGCGGCAGCGTCTACGCTCGCGGCAAGCGCTGCCCCCAATGCAAGGACGACGCCGCGAGCGTGCAGAATGTCTGCACACACGGATTTGCGATTGAGATGCGGTGCACTCACCGGGTCGGTGACGCGATGAACACACCGCTGCGCCTGGATCTCCACGGCGGCCTGAGCACGGCGGCGCGCATCGAGTTTCTGCATGTGCTGGCGATTCTTGCGGCGTACCTCCAGTCAAAACGGGTCTCTACGCTGCCGAGCGTCGCCGCGCTCGACGACAAATTGTTGCGCGTGCGCGTCGCGCCGAGTTCCGGCGCCAACGACGCGGATGCGCTGAAAGCGCTCTACGACGAAGCGCTCGTCCAAGACAAGCCCGGGGTGCTCAAATCTTCGTGGGGTGGGAAGATGAGCAGCGCCGAGAAGCGCGTTCGCGACACCCACGCCCACCTCTTTCCGCACAAGTTTCCAAAGGTGGCCGCGTCGGCGAGCCCGGCGCGGACGCGACCGCCGCCGCCGCCGCCCCCGTCGGCCCCGTCGGCCCCGTCGGCCCCGGCGCCGATGGCGGCGCCCGCCCCTCTGGCGCAGTCCAACACCATCGACGAATACATTGATTTGGAAGGCCTCCAGGAAGCGCTGCGGCAGCTGCAAATCCTCTTGGAAACCGTGACGGGCCGGACGCAGCTTCGCGCGCAGTCGTTTGTCCAGTTTCTAAAGCAGCTCGAGGAGGCGTGCGAGTTTGACGGCCAGTTTGAAATGGAGGGGCCGGGCGGCCAGATGTGCCACAAGCTTCCGGTCAAGTATGAGCAAAAGCGCGGCTATGGACGGCTCAACACGACCAACGAACGGCGCTTTGAGGATTTTTACAAATCAGAAGTCCGCGTGCTGTGTTTGCAAGGCGCGCCGCGGCTGCTCCGGCCATTCTTGTGCGGGCGGTTTTGCCGTGACTTCGACATGCAGAACGCTCAGCCCACGATCTTGCTCCAGCTCGCCAAGCGGATTCGCAACGGCGTCCACCAGATGCCGATGCTGCAGCAGTGGGTCGACGACCGGCCGGGATTTATTGCGCACGTGGCGGAGGTTCATGGGATCACCGAGGACATCAAGGACACGGTCAAAACGTTGGTCATCTCCCTGATCTTTGGCGGCGAGTACGCACACTGGCTTGAGAAGCGGCGGATGCCGGCGGACGTCCAGAGCCCGTGGATTGCACGCCTTGCACGCGAGCTGGCCGACCTCCGCACCTCGGTGTTCAACCACGATCTCTTCAAGGGACACGTTCAGCGCGAGCGCGAACGCCACGCGAAAGAGGGGAAGAAGGATGCGGCGGCGGCCGATCGCAGCATCTTTGCGGTGCTCGCTCAACACCAGGAAAACGAAATCTTGTCTGTGGTTCGCGAAGGCGTGGCCGCCCAAGGGTTTGTGGTGGAGAGTTTGCAGTTTGATGGTCTATTTTTACTGGAGCGGGACGACGGAACGCGGTTGGACATGAAGCGGATCGAGCGCGACATCCTGAAGAAGAAGGGCTACGACATCAAGCTCGTCGAGAAGGAGCTCTTCTTTGAAGGACCGTGGCCGACGCTGCAGCTGTAGGGGCTAATGACGCTTAACGTCCTCGCTAAAATAGAGCCAGCTCTTGCCGCACAGGGTGGCAGTCCTCGCACGGCCATGCGCGCCACGTCTTGCAGCGTCAGCCGCAGCGTCGAGGAGGCGGCGCTGGACCCGGAGTGGCCCGGCCCGCCAATCTGCAACTACAAGCAGACCACGCTTCAGCTGGTCAAGCGGCCGCCGCCCCCCTCCGTGACGCCGCCTCCGAAGACCATTGCAACGCCAAAGATTGCGGACGCCGCAAACACGGCAGCCACGACGCGGGCGCGTAGCAAGAGGGAGAGTAGAACGTTGTCATAATTATTATGGTCGTACTTCTTTACAAGCCTACCAACTAATAGCATTTCGTGCGTTCGCGCGAAACACGAGTGCGCTCACCCGTGTTCGCGCCTCACCACACAGCTACGCTCCCCTCTCGTACGAGAACAGGCTACGCCGGTAGACGTACGGAACGACCCGCTCTTGGACGGGTCGGGTAGGGATTGCCGAAGCGCACCGCACCCACGGATTAGTCACACGCAAGGCAGACGTTGAGGCGCTGAAACTCCAGCTCCTCGTCAGTCATAGAGTGCAGCGGTCCGTCTCCGCGAAGGAGTCGGCGAAGCTGCCGCCCAATGTTGATGGCCCCTGTGCGATCGCGATTCTGATACAGGCCGCACCCCTCGTGTTGGCACACGCGCAGCCCGCGAATCTCCTTGTCCTTCTTGGTGCGCAGCGTCGGATGGGCTCCGCAAAGCCCTCCGCACGCCACACACGTCTTCGATGTAAAGTGCTCCGGCGTCGGCACGACGACAAAGCGCCGGTCCAACTTCTTCATCAGTCCCGCGCCGATGGCCGGAGGGTTGCCCTTGTTGCACATCTGAGGCCCCGCCGTCAGACCCCACGCACCGTAGGCGAGGACAAGCTGCCGCTTGTCGTTCTTGTCGTGCATGCCCTGCAACTTCTTGTACAGCTTCGCCTCCGACGCCTGCGTCTTGAGAAACGACTTGTGGCGCCCGTGGCGGTGGTCGACCTCGGCGTAGAAGGCTTCCCACTCGGGCACCTGCACCAGGAGCTCGTGGCGACGCTGGACGTACGCCGCAAACCCCTCGAGTGACGGCGCCTTGGAGTTGTGCAAGGACAACTCCCGCTCCGCCGCCGCCGCCACAGACGGCTTGGTGTGGCGCACCTCGGCCTCGCGCTGACGAGTGCGCAAATCGCGGCGGCGCTCCGCCAGCGTGTAGCGCACCGAGGGCGTCGACCTGGCGTCGGCGTCGGCATCGACGGCATGAATGAGCTCCCGCTTGCCCGGGTCGATGCCGACGACGTGGAGGTCGTCGAGGCGGTTGCGGCTCGCGTGCTTGAGCGCGTCGATCGACCAGCGGCCGCGCGTGGGAATCTCGGTCGGGAGCACCTCCGCCTCTCCGTCGCGCTTGCGCTTGCCCTGCTTCGTCGCCTTCTTCGGATTGCGCATCAACAGGTGCGCACTCACGCCATCGGTCGTGAAGCTGTAGTCAAAGTGGTGGCGCCGACGGACCTTGGCCCCACGGAGGTCGAAGACGGCCCCAAAGACTTCCTGCTTCTCCGCAATCAGCGTCGGGTCGTCGCGGTCACGCTTCGCAGCGCGGCCCGAGCCTGGCGTGCGTCCCGTCGCCGCACACCGCTCCTTTTTCTGTTTGTGCAGCATCTTCAACCCAAGCAGGTGGTCAAGGACTTTCTTGTCGACGCGAATGTGCCGGGGTATGAGGGTCTGGCGGAGCGGAAAGAGAGCAAACGCCCCGCGTTCCGCCGCCACACGGTCCTTGGACATCAAGTACACCGCCTTCAGGAATCGTTCGGGGTGCGCCTTGAGATGGTAGAGAAGCGGCTTGCCATCCCAAGTGCCAACGGCGGCGTCAATGCCCAGTCGCTGGTGCTCGGTGCCAATCCAGTCGTGCAACTCGGCGGGGCTCCGGAAGTCTTCGGCGAGTGGGCGGCACAGGTCGTCCGCGGCTTGGAGCAGCGCGAGACGACGCTGGCGCTTCTGATCCTTGGACAGCTGCTTGTACGCCGCATCGTCGAGCGCGTGCGCCGTCTGGACGTGCTTCAACATTCGCTTGCGAAAGTGAAACCACACATTTGTGGACCCGACGGCGGCAAGGTTGATGCACTCGTACGTCAAGCATTGCGTCAGCCCTGTACGGTCGGGCTTCTCCGCGCCCTGCATGTACTGCGCAGCGACTGCGGCGATCGCAGGGTTTACCTTTGCGTTGGCCCTTGATGTGGTCACCGCGTAGTACGCCTCGAGCAACCAATTCTGCTTGAAGATCGACTCCAACCCGGTCCCGCCGTGGTGTTCGAGGCGATCGCGAACGTACAGATTGAGCAATTCCGTGGCCCGCGCCGTCGCCCGGTTGACACGGACCGCTGCGTCCTGGAGGACCTCCACGTGCGCTGCGTCGGGGATGAGACGCTTCACGGCGCAATGCACCGTGTACGTACCGTCTCCTGGATCCGGGGCCATCCGCAGCGCGGCCCAAAAGTGCACGCCGAGGGCGCGCGATACGACGACGGCGCCTCAAAGCAGCCGTCGCTCCAAAAATCTCACGCGAGATTTTTTGGTGCCTCAAAGCGTGGACGCTAGCGTTCGCGCCCGCGAAACGTGTGTGGCACAGGCAGATAAAACGTGCACGAAACACTATTAGTCGGCAGGCTTGTAGTGCAGAGGGCGGACGATGGCCGACGCGGCGGCGGAGGCGGCGGCGGCGGCGCCGACCGAGGCGCAGTTGCCACTTTCCGTCTTTGACGGCTTTGCGCCGCTCGCGTACCACGCTGGCCCGTTCTGGGTCGGCGTCTGCCTGAAAACGAAACCTGCGGTGGGCGTGCGCGGCGGGGAGACGTTTGTAGACAAAATCGATGCCAACGAGCACGACTGGATTCTGAGCGTGCGTGTAACCGGCATCGCGCGGCCCGGGGCACGCGAAAAGGCCATCAAAGCGCTCGCGGATCACTTTCGGATGTACGTGCGCGAGGAGCTTGCCACGGTCGGCACGGACGAAATTGACAGCGTGTTCAAACCCGAGAATCAGCCGAAGATGCTGATTGACAAGGCGTCCGAGGCGCGTCCGCACGACGGCGCCGCCATCTATTCCCTGGTGACGTCGGACGACGAGGGCGCGGCCCTCGTCCAAGAGATGCTCGCGCCCACGCAGCCGATGGAGGAGCAGCAGGAGGCTCCGATGGACGTCAAGGAGCAATTGATCCTGCAGTTTGCGGGCGGCTTCCGGAAGCACCTTGAGGCGCACGGCCTGGAAATCAACCGCTGGCCGTTCAACCCCGTCGGCGACGTGACGTACACGACGGACGTCGGGGTCGGGTGGTTTCTCGTTGAGCCGGCGCCCGTCCGCTAAACGTGTGTGTAGCGACCCGTTGCATAAGTTTGTAGTTCTCTCTAGCACACACACACAAATGTGGCTCGTCGCGCTCGCGGCCCTCGGCTACTGCCTCGACAAAAACCCTTCGTGCGCCGCCTGGGCGGCCAACGGCGAGTGCGACGGGGAGAACAAGGAGAGCCTGAAAACGCTGTGTGCGCACAGCTGCCGCACGTGCGAGCTCGAGTGCAAGGACTCGGTGGCGGACTGCGTCGAGTGGGCGAAGGCGGGGGAGTGCGAGAAGAATAGCGATCACATGCTGAACGCGTGCCCGACCTCGTGCGGAATCTGCACCCCGGAGTGCAGGGATCGCCACCCAGACTGTTATGGCTGGCGCGAGTCGGGCGCGTGCGAGCAAAACCCAAGCTATATGACGCTCAACTGCCCCATCGCCTGCGGCGTCTGCGAGCGCACGGCCGTGGACTTGGACGACAGCTGTCCCAACTGGGCCAAAGACGGCGGCTGCCATGAAAACCCGGGCGCCGTCCTCAAGGCGTGCGGCAACAGCTGCGAGCTCGAGACCTGTACCGACAAGAATTCGACCCAATGCCAGATTTGGGGCGAAGAGCAATGCTCGGCCAACGCCGGCGCCATGCTGCGCGAGTGCCCGGCCACGTGCGGCGTGTGCCGCCAGGTGTGCAAGGACAAACACGAGTCGTGCTCTGCCTGGGCCGTAGCCGGCGAGTGCACCAAGAACGCGGCCAGTATGCGCGTGCTCTGCTCGTCATCGTGCCTCATCTGCGCCAACATGGAGCTGGCGCTCGCCGGCGACGCCGACAAAGACGAGATTTGAAGCACAGCTTTGAGGCGCCGTCGCGCGGCGAGATATTTAAAAAAAGTACTATCCTAAAGTGTGTGAAGCTTGCTTTGAGGCGCCGTAGCAGCACACGAGTGCCACGGCGACGTGCCGCAGCACAGCAATTGTCGAGCCGAGGAGCGCACCATGTCGACGCGCGACCGCGACCTGCCTCTCGCGCAAGCGCGCCAGCACGAAAACCCCCAAGTCCTCGAGGAGAGCGTGAGATTGTACATGAGTTTGCTTCGCAACGCAGGCGTCGCTTCGAGCTTCATGGCGAAAGGCTCCTACGAGGACCTGTCTGAGTATTCCTACCGCAACACGGCTGTAGTTGGATACCTCACCGCGACGATCTTCAACGAGCTGGAGAATCTCCCCGAAACCACTTCCTACGCGCAGCCCGGATTGTTTTATCCGAGTGGTTTGCACGTCTTCCCGAAGGATTGCGTGGCCGTCGTGTCGTTCCAGATCGGCAACGTCAAAAGAACGCAGAAGACCATTCGCGACAGCACGGTGCGCGTCGAGGAGGATCTTTCTACCGGCTCAGTCAAGAAGCAGTTCTACGAGCGCCAAGGCCACGGAGTCACCTTCGACCTCCGGCTCAAGATCGAGTTCCGTTCGCCGAACGCGAGCACGCCGAACGTTGTCGGGATGGAGTTTGCGCAGACGGTCGTCATCGAGCCCGACGCCTCTCGCCGCTCGCCGTACTCGGAGGAGGCGCTGACGCCGCCGGCGCCTCAGATTTTTGAGGTCGGCGCGGTGGCCAATCTTTTCGGCGTCACGCGGCAAACCACGCACACCGAGCTGTCGCAGATGGTCGCGCTTCCCACGGGCAGCGACTATTTCCCGCGCCGCAACGCCTCGGTCGCGGACATTGAGTTGTCGCTCGCGAATCTGGGTGCCATGGCCGATATGATCGTGAAGTACCTTGCGCAGTGGCCGCCCTTCCGCGCCGCCGCCACGCGCACGTGGGCGATCTCGATGCCTTGGGGACCGGCGCGTCACGAGGTCGCGCCGGCGGAGGGTGGCGGCGACGTGGCGATGGACGGCGGCAACCGCTACGCGCTTCCTTACATCGGGGACGTGCGCGGGGCGGCGCTCGATCAGTTCCACCAAACGCAGCTCAACGGTCTTGTCGGTCGGATGGGCGTGATGGGAAACGTGCTGCAGCGCCTGTCTCTGCTCAAGAACTACGCGACGCACCTGAAGGCGTGCTACGCGTCCATCGACCACTTCATGCTGCGCGCATTCATGGCGGGCATCGGCGACCACAACGCGGATCTCTTTGTGAAGCACGAGCCGCTCGACCCGCTGCTCCACAAGATTGCCGTGTACCGGGCGGGGAACGCCGGCCTGCAGATGCAGAATTCCGAGATCGACATTGTCGGCTGCTCCGTCGAGGTCAAGGTCAAGCTGCCGGGCAACGCCTTCTACGAGTCGCTCATGGGCATGCCCTACGTCGACACGGGCTTTGCAGGCAAGCTGTCCTTCGGCACTGGTTCGAAGCCCATCCCCATAGCAGGCCACTACACGCGCCAGCTGTTCGTCCTGCCCACCGAGTCGAACGGGGGCGCCGGGACGCGGCCCCAGCTGAAGGTTGTCGCCGAGTCCGAGTATTCCAACCCGCCGGTCGTCGTCGTCATCGGCACGGCCGACGGTGCGACCACCCACGTCAAAACCGTCTTTCTGCTTGCAGACGCGCAGTGCATGCAGTTGGCCATCCAGATCGGTGCCATCCCGTCGAAGAAGGTGTTCGCCCAGGCGATGACGATGCTGCCGCCCGAAATGCAAGAGTTCGCCACGGCGATCCGGGCGTGCGACCTTGCCGAGAGCGGCCTCGACCTCCACGTCATCCACCTGCAACCGGTGCTCGCGTCGGCGCTCGGCGTGGACGACAACGACCTGAACGGCGACCCCGAGTGGATGACGCAGCTGTTGAGCCTCATGCGCGGCGGTGTTTCGCTGCAGTCGATTGCGCAGGTGAACCCTCACGCCGAGGAGGACTACGATACTGCGGAACGGCCCACGTACGACCTCGGTCTGATGAAGCAGGAGACGGCCAAACTCCTGGAGAAGATGCACAAGCAGGGCAAGATCGACCACAGGCCGGCGCAGCCGCCGCCGCAGCCCGTGCCCGTGCAGGCGCCGCGGCAGTATGCGCCGGCGTATCGCAGCCTGGGCGCGTCTTCGATGGACTACGAGGAGGAGCCGCGGTACAATGCGATGTCGGCGGGCGTGTACACACCTGCGCCGGCGCCGGCGCCGGCGGCCGCGCGCCAGCGCGCCGCTGGGCCCGCGCCCGGTGCGTCGGGGGCAACGTCGGAGGGCGGCGGCGGGTCGGTCAAGGAGCTTGAAGAGGGCATGCAACGGCTCGGGACCGAAGACCGCAACTTCATGACGGCGGTCATGGACCAGGCCGCCGAGCTTGGGCACGCGGAGTCGGTCTTCGGCGCCAAGATCATGATTCCCGACTGTGCCACCAACTGCGAGTTTGCCAGGGGCAAGGTGCCGGACGGGGACAAGACGGCCGACTTCGAGGCGGCCACCGACGGTGACTACGGGTTGCTTGGCAATCTCGACGCCTCCGCGAAGGTGCTTCGGCGCATGCTTGCTTCGCACGCCGCGCTTGGCAACTCGGTGCGGACGACGCGCCTCGTCGTCTTCGGCGCCCTCGTGGAGTGGGAGACCAACCTGCTCACGGGGCTGATGAGCGGGCGCATCGACCCGACGAAGAAGATCCGCGACACGATGACGCACCTCGGCAAGCTTCAGCGCACTGGGCAGTAGAAGACTGCCGCACGCGCGGCCAGACGCGCAGCGAGAGACAAGAGACCGTACCCGGAGGGCGGGTGAGGGGGGAGAGAGGGAGTGGAGGGAGAGGGGGGAAGGGCGGCCGCAGAAAAAGAATCAAATCAACCGTAAATTATCAAGTCCTAGCGCCGCGACACGAAAAGCGCCCGGAAATTGAGCGAGTCGACGCTGTCCTTTGTGCGTTGCGACTTCCTTGTCGATACCGGCGCCGACGCCTTTGCCTTCCCTTTCCCCTTCCCCCTGGTCGCTGGCGCTGGCGCCGGCGCCGCCGACGGGCCGGCCTCCGACGACGGGCCGGCCTCCGACGACGGGCCGGCCGCCGACGACGGGCCGGCCGCCGCCGACTCCCAAGGCGGAGGCGGAGCTGAAGCAGCGCCAATCTGGCTGGGGAGCTTTGTGTCCTTCGAGATCCCGAGCAGCGTCGAGAAGCGAGTGTTGCGCACGCCGAGGATGCCGAGCGCGTCAAAATTTACCTGCTTCTCCTTCTGCCAGCTCAAAAAGGTTGTCTTGAGAACGTCGAACAGGCGGTTTTGGTAGTCCTCGCCCCCGACCGTTGAGAACATCCTTTCGAGCTCTTGGTACTTTTCCATCCGCTCCCTGTTCGATGCCGACGTCAGCAGGTGAATCTCCCATTCGCCTTGTGGCAGTCTCTCGACTGTCTTCAGATCCACAAAGCACCGACCTACCATTTGCAGAATGGCGTCGATGCTCGTCTCGTGGGACGCTGCCATCGCCATGTGGCTCGGGAGCCACCAGATCTCGTCTGCGATTTGATCCCGCCCGCGCGTGTAGGTCTTCTCGGTCTTCACCTGGACGGTGAGGCCCGCGGCCAGCTTTTCGTACCCAAGAATTGCAAAGCGGTGGATGCCGTAGCGCGTCGCCTCCGACGTCGCATCGCCCATTGCAAAGTTCACCGCGTCGCCCATGCTCTCCGCCTTGTAGACGTTGAAGAAGGGCTCAAAACCTGCGACCTTTTTACCCTCTTGGTTCTCCCTGTCCCCAGGGTTGAAAACAAAGCAGAGCGCTGCGTCCTCGCGAGGCTCCGTCTGCGAGTCCGCCGCGCGCGTCAGCGTTTGCAATCCCGCCTCGGAGGTTGTGGCGTCTGCGACTTTGATTCCGGCGTTTCTGATCGCAGTGATTGTTTTCGTGCCGTCCTTCAGGTCGATGCCCATCACGGACGTGAACACGACAAAAATGACACCAAACCGTTTGGCAAGCTCCTCTTTCGATGCGTTTAAGACGCCCTTTGTGTTTTGGTACCGCGCGTAGAGAAGCCTTCCGAAGGCACGCACCCAGCTGGCGAGGCCAACGCCGACCTGCATGCGGTTGAGCGCGCCGATGTACATGGGCGCAATCCGCTTGTGCTCGTTGCCTTCCAGCGTTTGCCACCGATTCGTCGCCGACGCTTGGAACCAGGCTTCAAAGTGCTTCACGATGTTGTAACGATCGAATTCACGCGGATCCTGGTCGACGCTGGGCCGGGTCTTGAGCGGGGGCTTCAGCGGGTACTTGTTTCCTGGCTCGGCGGCCGCGTAGGAGCCCACATCGGCTTGGAGGTGCTCCTTCGACCACGACACGATGTAGTCGACCCCCATGTAGGAGTTTGGCACCACGGGCCGCAGCGCGGGGACGAGCCGCGGCAGGAACTGCGTGCCGAAGCGCGCTTGGATCTTTGTCGGCTCGGCAGCGGGATCGAGGCCGATGCGCTGGTTTTGTGGCGCCGAGCCCAAGAAGCCCCACAGGCCGTCTTCGGTCAGCGTCGGAAAGAGCGTCGCGGTCACCAAGCAGTTGAGACCGAACAGATTGCCGTAGTAGTGGCGCAGGTAGGCCAGCTCGAGCGGCGGCGGCGCAAACACGTCGGGGGTGTGCGCCTTGGCCATGCTCTCGAAGTCGTTCTTGGCCAGGCTTTGTGCTTCATCGCGGATGTGGAACACAATCGTGGAGGACAGCTTGAGCGCGCCCAGCACGGCCCCCGCGCGCTGCAGGTCGGCGGGGACGTCGCTGGAGTAGATGATCATGTCGTGCTGGCGGATCCTCTCGAGGCTGGGCGCTTCGCCTGCGCGCGTCCACACGCCGGTACGTCCAGAAACGTTCTTGGGGTCGCCCCCAAAGATCTGGTCCGCGCGGTATTTCAGCAATCGGTCCTCGAGCCCGCCGCCGCCGCTGCCGGCGGCGGCGCTGCGTGTTCCGCTGGCCCTGTTGGTTCTAGCAAGCCATTTGAGATTTTCCATCTTGGTGATGAGCTCAGCCGCGGGCACGCGCTTGTTGGGCGAGACGGAGTACAGCGTCATCATGCCGAGACGCTTCGCCAGTGTGACCGTCATGAGCGCCGTCGCCGACTTGCCGACGCGCGGCGGCGCCGAGATGCGCAGCGGCAGGAAGAGCGGCTGCGACGGGACCAGGGGGTCGGGCATGCGGCCCGCGTCGAGCGCGAGCATCCGCCGCGCGTCGATGCAGAACGACGGCGGGATGAAATCGCGGACCGTTTCGAGTTCGGTTTGGGCTTGGCGGCGGTGCTCCGGCTTGGCGTCCGTCAGATTGGACCCCATTTTGTTTGCCGCCCGGCGCTGCTTCTCTTCGTCGTTCAGCAGCAGCAGCTTGGTCGCGACCATGGTGCAGCGGTAGCGGAGCATGCTCTCGAAAAACGGGAGGAGCAGATTTACGGAGGTTTCCAAACGGCCGGCGTCGACCTCGAAGTAGTCGTCCTCGAGGTCGCCGAGGCACGTCGAGAGCTTCGAGTACGGAAAGTTGGCATCGGCGTCGAACGCGTGCAGGCTCCTCAGGTGCTCGCGCAAAAACGCCTTGGCGTTCTCGCGTACAAAGACCGCGGGCTCCGCAATGTTGACTTTTTCATCGTTGATGACGGCCGCCGCGCCCTCCTCGAGCAATTCCACCCACTTTTTTTTGCGTATCCTCGGGATGTCGGAGTCGATGAAGAAGGCCTGAAGCTGGTCGTTTGTCACCGGGACGTCGCAAAGAAACTTGGGGTCGTCTTCCGGCTTGCTGCTGGCCGTGAGCTGGGTAGGTGGCATGGGATCGATCATGCCAGCGGGAACCTTGCCGTTGTCGTACGCATCTTGTGCAGCCTGCCGCTTCTCGTCAAAGACGTTGAAGACGGCGGCGAGTCGAACCGTGGTGTCGCCGAGCTTTTGTTGCATGGTCTTGCGCGCCTTCTCGTACTTGGCAAACTCGTCTTGCCGATTGAACAGTGTCTTGTTGCGATTGAAGGCGTTTCTCCAATCGGCCGCGTTTGCCCGTGCAGCTCGAAGCTCGTTCAGGAGTCGTTGTCTCTCCTCCTCGGTGTTGGCCTTGGCGAGATTGGCGATCAGGTCCTCGATAAGCTTGGCTTGTTCATCAATCGTAGCCTGCAAAACATCGTTGTCCTCCTTCTTCGGCGTTGCCCGCTTGATGCATAGGTCCAAGTCCCTGATCTTTTTCTCGACGGCGTCTTTGCTGATGCGGTGCTGCGCCAAACGGTGCGCGTTGATCAGATCTGGCAGCGCCCGCTGATCCATCGGAGTCGCAAGACCGGCCTGCCTGGTGCTTTCGCTGTTGATGAAGTTGCTGAGCTTCTTCTTCTGGTCGACCAGGACGTCTTTTTGGTCTTCCAGGAGTTGCAGCGTGTTGGGGGCGCTCTCGACGCGCCAATCCAGAAAGTCCTGGTTTTGGGTGAGCGGTCGCCGCGCACGCGCTCGATCCAGCGCCACCTGGACACTGACCGTATTGGTGTAAAAGTTGTCGTAGGCATGGCACGCGTCTGTGACGTGCTTTTGCAGATCTGCAAGGTCCCCGTCGCGCTCCGTATAGAACGTGTCGAACAGCTCGTCGGTTTGGTGCTTGGCGAAGAGGTTGCAATGGGTTTTGAACCAGGCGGGGGCATCCTCAAACTTAAGACGAGCGCATGGGTCATCCTCTGCTGTCGCCTCCGTCGCCGCCGCCGCCTCTTCCGCCGCCTCTTCCGCCACCCCCGTCTCCATAGCGTCCAGCGCGTGGTCTTTCCATTGCTGAAACGCCGGGTTGTCCGCCTCGATCTTCACGATGTTCTCCACCTCCGCGAAGACGCCGTATGCGGGAAGGTCCTTCGACATCTGGGCTGCCTGGTAAAAATACTTCCACGCTCGAATCTCGTCCCCACGTCCATTTTCGATCGCGGCGTTGCTGGCGAGCGCCTGCGCCAGCATCTGTTGCGAGACGCCCCAGGCTTTAAACTTCCGCAACGTTCGGTCGTTCACTTTCGTAGTGCTGTCCAGAAGTTCCCGAAGCTCGCGAGTAGCACCGTCTGCAAGAATTTCTGCGGCCTTGGCAAGGTCCTCGTCGTCGTCCACGTTCGCTCTCTCCGTCATGATCGGCGGCGCGTCCGCAACGATGATGACGGTGGACGCGGCGGCGGCGGCGGCGGCGGCGGCGGCCTTCGCATGCTCCTGCTCGACCACCGCTGCCTTGGCCTCGCGCAGGCTTTCGATCACCTTTGCGAGCTCTGCCAGATTCTTCTTGTCCTTCGCCACTTCCGCATTCACACGCCGGTTCAGTCGTTTTCGCGCATCGTTCGCGGCGTCTACCATCTCCTGACCGGCGGTCATCTCTTCCGCTTTTGCGATGAGCTCGGGGTCGTTCACGTCTTGGCGTTTGGCTTCCTTGAGTGCGGCGAGAATGCGCACCGCGGACTTGTCCTCCGATTCGACCTCCTCTTGCAGTTTCGCCTTGGCCCTGCTCTTCTTCTCCTTTGCTTGCACTCGGCGCAAAAGTTGGGGGAACGGCAACTTGGCGGAGCCCTCGTCGTCGCCTTCGTTCAACAGCTCCTCCAGCTTCGCAAGGTCCAGTCGATCTCGGAGTTTCCGGAGCTCCTTTTCCGAAAGCTTTTCTTCCAAATCCGCCAGCTCGACGCGCTCCACAAGCTTCAAGTACTCCGCGCCCATGCCAATGTCCGTCTTGTCATCCAGACCAAAGAAGTGAAGCAGCGTCTCCTTGGCGGCGCCGTCAAGGCTGCGCATCCCCCCAGGCAGCTTCTTCAGCATCGCAATGAGCTCCCAGTACTTGACCTCCGCGTGCAAGAACGGCGCGAGCTCTTCCCTTTCCCATTCGAAAAGGTCGCGCGGGTTGCGCGCTTCCTTCTCCCGAATCCTCTGGAAAAGCTCGAGGAGTGCCTTTTTGTTCTTCTCCTGCTCTTCCTGGTCGACGTTGAGCGCTGCCTCCATCCCGAGCGCTACTTCGAGCATCTTTGGGTCGTCGCCGAGCCACAGCTTGGCATTGTCCATCAACTTCTTGAACCCCGCCTTTTCCACTTTTGAAAACTCGGGCTTGTCCGCAAACTTCTTCACCGCTTGTTGCAGAAACGTTGCAATGCGGCTGCGCACCTCGAAGGCACAGCGCGCAAGCTCCTCCAGCTCCACGTGCATTGCCTTAAGCGCCTGCAGCGCCTTGGTGATGTTGCTCCACGGCGTGGTAAAGCCGGCTGGGCGCCGAAGGGCCTTGTAGCCCCCCGTATTCGTGTTCCATTCCGCCGGAAAGCTCGGCAGTGCTGCATCCATTTTCATAATGAGCATGCTCAGAATGAGCTCCTGTGCGTCTCCGTCCTTGGAAGCGGCCGTGAGCCACTGCTCGCTTACATACGACAACACGTTGTACCCCTCGAAATCGAGCTGCTCATTTCGCATTGCGGGGACGGCGGGCGACTTCTCGATACCGGCGGCGTCAAACCTTGCGGCTTTGGCGTTTTGAGCGCTTTGCGTCAGGAACTCCGAAATCTCTGACAACCCCTCCGCCGTCAGGTTTCCTGCCAAATCGAGCGCCTTCATCGTGTCTAAGAGGAGATTGACAAGATCGTTGCTCTTCTTGACATACAGTCCCTGCTTGGTCTGGATGGCTTTCCAGAGTTCCCTTGTGCTTTTGTAGCCACACTTGAGGTCGTTCGTTTCGACGTTGTACGGCATCGGCGTGGAGCCGCGCTTCTGATCCGAGTTGGTCGTGACGGTGTCCGACGCCGCCGCATCGTCGTCTTCGCCCTCGCCCTCGCCCTCGCCGTCGTCCATGTCGTCGTCCATGTCAACGTCCATGGCGCTGTCGCTCGGACCCGCCGCGACGGGCGTCCCGGGCGCGCCGGCGCCGGCGCCGGCGCCGGCGCCGTCGTCCATGTCAACGTCCATGGCGCCGTCCATGGCGCCGTCGCTCGGACCCACCGCGACGGGCGTCCCGGGCGTCTCGGGTGTCCCAGGCGGCCCGGGCGTCCCGGGCGGCCCGGGCGGCCCGGGCGCGCCGTCGCCTTGTTGCGCGATCGCGCGCATCCGGTCGGTGCCAGAGGGCGCGCCAGGGTCGCCCTCGCGTCCTCCCTGCCATTCTTCTCTCGACCCGTCGGAAGCCGCATCGAGGTCGCGCTTGTTGTTCGTCTCTGTCTCCGTCCCGGTCGCCTCATTCTCCGCGGCGAGCCGCGCCAGGTTTGGAAGCGTCAGCCCCAGGATCTGCGGTGGCGGCGGCGCCACAACGCCCGCGGTCGGCTTGGACGGTCGAATCGACATCGTCGGCGGAGGCGCGTTCGCCGTTACTATTTTTATTGAACGCTGCGCATTATCTTACACACAGTCTCGCCCCACGCATCCCCTACCCTTTTCCTTTTCCTCTTCACGCCTCGCCGCACGTCTCCTCTGCACGCGGACGCTTTGCCTCCCTGTCCTCCAAGTCGGCGGGTCGCTTGCCATGGTGCGACGACCCAATGGGCGGCAACGCCGGTGCGGTGTCCGTCGTCGCGCTGAAGTACGCCGAGCGCGCCACCGGGGGTGCCACCGGGGGCGCCACCGGGGGCGCCACCCGGGGCGCCACCCGGGACGCCGCGGCCAGCGCCACGGCATGCGCCGGCGTCGGCGGGGTGCGAACATACTTTGCGTACGCGATCGCCGCCTCTTTGGCCGTCGGGAAATGACCAATGTAGTGATTGGTACGCCCGTACACCGCCGTGTAGCCGTTGCCGCATTTTTGCACACCGTGGTAGCCGGAAGCCGCCGACCTGCTGGTGAACAGCTGCACTTCCGAGTCCATGTTGCGTGGCGGCGGCGGCGGCGGCGGCGGCGGCCGGGGCGCCGATGCCCACGGCCGCACCGAATCGGGCAGGATGCGGCGGCGTGGAGGCGGCGGCGGCGGCGGCGGTCGCGGTCGCGGAGTCGGGGTCGGCGCCGCCCCCGCCCCCGCCCCCGCCCCCGCCCCCGCCTGCACCCCCATCGTCGGCAGCTCGTGGACCGGCCCCGCGGCAATCCGCGCCGCCTCCGCCGCCGCCGCCGCCGCCGCCTCCGCCGCAGCGCGCTCCTCACGGTACCGGTGCTCCTCCCTCGTCGCAAACCCGTGCCGATGCAAGGTCGCTTGCGAGATCCACGAGCCCGACTCGGTGCCCAAGTCGACGCCCAGGGTGCGCTGCCCGTCCGCAAACGTCACCTTTGCCAGCCGTGTGGTCTTCGAAGGTCCCAGGACCGCGAGCGTGCGGAGCGAGGGCAGCATCAGGATGCGCTTCAGCAAAACGCGCGGCTCCTGGTGGTTGCCGGAGTCGTAGACGTGTTTCCACGCCGACTGGAAGGTTGCATCCGCCGCGGTCTTTTCCGGCAGGTAGTTGACGATCGTGTTCCTCGTCTGACCAAGCGGCATGAATTGCACAAACTGACGCCGCGTCCGATGCCACACCAACACCGGGAGGTCGGACATGTAGGCAAAGAACACCTTGCTCTCCGGAACACCGCTGGCCAGCTTTTCGCGTCGCATCGCATCCGCGTCGGCAAACGTGAGGCCGGCGTCGACCCGGAACACGTGAATCTCTGCGCCCAGGCTCGGCGAGACCAGCGTCGTGGTCCGTCGCACGCGCTCGCCGTCGACCCGGAGCACCTCAATCGGCTTGGACATGGACCCGTGCTGCTCCGCGTGCGCAATCGCGTCGAGCACGCCGTCCACAAACGCCTGGAACATCGTGTCCGAGTCCTCGCACGGCAGCGCCATCGCGCGGTTCATGAACTGCTTGCCCGTCAGCGTGTCGAGGTCGCGCAGGCCCATGCGCTCAAAGAGCGTGCGGTACGCGGGGTCCTTGAACAGCGCAGAGACCGCCTCCTTCGCGCGCGTCGACACAAAATGCTCCGCGTCGAGTTCGTCGGTGCCGCGGAGCCGCAGCCGAGACGACGTCGTCAGCGTTTCGCGGTCGCCCGACGAGATGGCGCCCAGCTGCGACAGGCGCGCGCCGACGGTCGCCGAGAAGCGCGCCTCGAACCCGCGGTCCGACGACACGAGGCAATACTCCGGCGCGGACACCTGTCGCGCGCGGTGGACGCGCCCAATCTGCTGCATGGCCTTCTCGGCCGACCAGGGCAGCTCGAACAGGATTTGGCAACGCCGCGCCGAGTCTGCGGTGTCGGCGTGGAGGTCGATGCCCGACGACATTGCAAGAGAGAGCACCGCCGCGCGCTTCTCTCCCGCCTGGAAGGCGGCGCGCTCCTCGAGCATGCTCTGGTCGCGCTTCACAGCCACCCACTCGCCGCGATGATCGCGCTCGACAAAGTCGGAGCGACCCGTCAGCTCCGCCACGGCCGGGCGGCCGCCCAGCCCGTGTTTGAGCAGGTCGAGCGCCGAGGCGTCCGGGAGATCGAGGCAGACGGCCTCGCGCCGCAGCGCGTACAGCTGGAAGCCGACGGTGTCGCCAAACTCCTCATTGGAAGGCAGATCGCGCAGCTCGGCGAGCTCGCGCAGCCGGAATTCCATCGTGGCCTCGCCGCCCACCATGTAGCGCTCCGGGATGCCCTGGTTGCGCGAGAGGCCGCGAAGAAACTGAATCTTCACCCCCGCCTCGTTGCAGACGTCGGTCACCTTGCCGATGGCCCCTTCGAAGCAGCGAAACTTTGACAGTGGGTCCAGCTTCCTTCGCACGAGCACCTGCTTGCCGAGCCAATGTTCCGCCCGGTAGTCGAACGGCTCAAGGCGCCAGTCGAGATCGCCCTCCTTCTCCGAGATGTCAAAATACTCCTGCACGTCCTCGTTGTGGTTGTCGACCGCGTCGTTGAGCAGGCCAAAGAGCGTGTCGCGCACACCGGCGTCCATCACGTCGATGGGATCGTCGTCGTCGGCGCCTTCCGCCTGCTTGCGCTTCTTGATCGCGCGCGCGGCCGCCGCCTCGCCGGTCCCCGACATGGACACGACGACTTGCATGCCCTTGGCAAGCCGGTCGTGCGCAATCTCAATCGTGCGATCCACCTTGCCCGTCAGCAGCAAGCTTTTGAAGAAGCGCAGCGACGTGCCGTAAAACTTGGCGCGGCGTGCTTTGCCCTCGAAGAGACCCGTAGCGAACAGCGCGTCGAAGATCCGCGTGGCCGCGTCATGCTGCGCGCGCCACCGCTCCGTCATCGGCACGATCTCCTCCGAGAACTCCACGCCGTCGTAGGCGAGGGTTCGCGCCACATACGAGCCCGTCGCCACGAGTTCGGCGCTCAGAAACTCGAGCGACGACGCGTCCTTGTTGCTTCCCAGCTTGGTCACCAGCCGGTCGAAGGCCGAGAACGCGCCGCCCGGCCCGACAAACCCGACAAAGGGCGCGTACAACCGCAGATGCTCAATGCAGGACGCCGGGGTCGCACTCATAAACGTCATGCGCGACGCGTCGCGCAGGTTTGTGAACAGCTGGAAGGCCGCCTTCGCCGACCCGGAAGCGCCGGTGCCGTGGCAATTCTTCACGGTGTGCGCCTCGTCGATCACAATCGGCACCGTGTCGTTGTTCGGCGCCTCGGCAACGAACCGCTGAATAAACTCGAGGTTGGTCTCGCTGCCGGTCTTCGCCTTGTTCGGGAGGGAGAGGTACGAGACGAAGAGAACGACATCGCGGTCGCGCGGCAAGCTGCGCGATCCGCGCACATCGACGACCGCCACGTCGATTCCAAAGTCCCGCACGTCGCGCTGGAGCGTCTCGAGCACCTGCGCCGTGGAAAAGTACACTGCGCGTCGACCAACCTTGTCGGCGCTGTCCAGCAAAAACCCATTCCAAAGAGCGCCGACGCCGGTGCGGCCCTTGCCGAGGCCGGTGCTGTCGCCCACCAAGAAGGCGCGCGAGGCCAGGTGCGCCTTCCGGCCGAGCGCGATGGCGTCCAGCTGCACCGCGCTGACGATGCCGCCCTCGCGCAGCTCTGGCGCGAGCAGCGTGTTCAGATCGTCTTCCGAAATCGCCGGCGGCGACGCCAGCTTGCTCGTTTGCGAGTGGCGCACGAGCGACGGATGCTCGGGTCCCGCGCAGAAGGGAATGTACGGCTCGTTCATGCCGTCGAATAAAGCAGCGTCGGACGAGGGTGGCTCCATACGAGGCAGATTTCCTTACGGCGCCTCAAAGCAGACGCCGCGAGATTGCAATCTCATGAGGGACGTATGCTTTGAGGCGCCGTCAACACGCAGACGACGTGTCGACGATTCAAAGAGGGCCGGCCATGCTGCAGGTCAACGGCAGGAAGCGAGCGCGAGAAGAAACACCCTCTGTGTATTTTGTCACATTCACTACCGCAGGCCTTCCGCCAGGAAAGATGAAGGTTTGTGTGGACGTGCCTCGCGGGGTGGGCGTGGGCGACGAAGTGCGCTTTCGCGTGCCATGGACCATTTACAAGGTCGGGTTGGAGGGGTGGACGCGCTCGTCGACGATCAATTTTGAAGCACCGAAGCCGTCAGGCTGGGAGTTCGCGACGATGCAGATGCCGCTGGTGCAGATTTACAACGCGACGAAGAGAAAGATGCTGTTCGACACGACGAAGCGCGTCAACGTGCGCGATCCGTGGCCCCCGACGGAGGCGGAGGCGGAGGCGGAGCGCGAAGAGCGCGTTGCGACCGCCTCGCTGCTCGGGAAGATCGCCGCCGACGGCGGTTCCGACACCGAAGGCCCGTCGGATTCGGAGGGAAGGGCGGACGAGTGAAAGTTAAGAAAACTAATCGATCCGGACGCTCGATTCGCGCCTGGCGTCAAACATCGAGGCCTCTCCGCGAAGGCGCTGCTTGAGCTGCGACCACAGCCGCTTGGCAATCGTCTTGAGCTCCGGCGGGTCCCACTCCTCCCACGGAATCTTGTACAATTCGTCGACGAGCTTCCCCGTCACGGATTGGACCGCTGCCTTGTCCGGGAACGGGTTCTTGATGTCCATGGTCTTCTTCGCCATCATCGCCTCCTTCAGTTCGTCGCACATGGCGTTCATGTACTTGAGGTGCACGTTGGCCATCTTAAACTCCTTGTCCCGGAAGTAGCGAGAAAAGTACCACCACTGCTTCACATACTGGTGCGCAAGCTTCTCGTTCTTGCTCGTCCAAAACAGGCCCGCCGTCGGCTCCGGCGCCGCCTCGCGAAGCGCGGCGCCGACGCTCACGACGTGCTCGAGGCGCGCCATGGGTGGGAGGGTCACTTATACTGGCCTTTACCGCAGATTATCTACAAATGCACAGGTGACCAGCCGTCTCGGACCGCGGCGTGCCTCTCCACCCCGTTCATGGCACGCCACTCCGCCGCCGCCTCGGGCCAAAGAAGCTGTAAGATTTGCTGCATTTCGGGGTCGTCCCAGCCATCGTTGGCCCATGCCAACCCCCCCTCCATTAACCCGGCGTGGTGGTCGTTGATGAATTTTTTCATGGCCATCTCGGCGGCCGTCCATCCCTCGGCATTCCTGGCGGTTTGGTCGGCACCCGCCTGCAGGAGCTGCGCCACGGCGTAGGCATTTCTCATGCGAACGGCGTAATGCAGCAACGTCTCGCGATCGCGCACCAGGGTTTCGGTTGGCACCCCGGCGGCGAGGAGCGCCGGGAGCAGCCGCTGGGCAATGTCACCTCCAGGGCTCCGGATTGCCCGCACGATTGCATGCGCGCCTTGGCGCGGATGGCCGTCGATGAGTTGCAGCATTGCCTCGACGCTGTCGCCGTCGTCGTTGCCATACCACGCACGGAGGAACTCCGCCGTTTCTGGATCGCGGACCCCAAAGTGCTTCAAGGCTTCATACACCAGGGGGTACCATGTCCCCCAGCCGACGCGCCCGGCGGCGGCGATCCTGGTAAAGATGTTGAGAAGGATTTCAAAATCCTCGTGTGGCACGGCCGCGCCGTCCCCGCGCACGTACTTCCACACCACGGCGCGGATCTTCGGCGGCAGGCGCGCGACCTCCTTGCAGAAGGCGCGAAACGTCGCCTGCCACGTCTCGAGCCCTTCGCCCTTTTGCAGGACGCCAAAGCGCCGGCACGCCTGCGCCCAGATCGGGTGGTCGGGAGGGCACTGGCCCGACCCGAGGAGGAGCAGGCACCGCTCGTAGAGCCGGCCGCACAGGTCCTCCGGTGGCGTGCCCTCGACCAGCTGGTCGAGCACCTTGCGCACCATGTCGTCGGGCAGGGCGCGCACCCGCAGCCGGTGCATCGGCGGGAGGTTTGGGTTCATGGTCGCGGGGACCGGCGGGGTTCACAACTACCGTGTAAAAAGCGGCCTTATGCAATGTTTTTCGGCCGCCCTGGATTCGGAGGGGACGGTGCAGCCGTGGAGTCGTCTAAAACGTGAGGAGAGACCGCGCCTTGTCCAACAACGACTCCTTCTCCAACTTGAAGAAGTCAAAAAAGTCTCCGCCAAAGCGAGCCTCGTACAGGATCACAGGGTATGAGTTGTCCAGCTTGAGCGGCGTGTTGCGCTCCTTCGACTTCTTCAGCGTCTTGCGCGCCAACTCGTGGATCGTCTTCAGGCGCGCTTCGAAAAACGTCACGCTTCCGTACGCCTTCTCCTGCGTGGCCTTGTACCAGAGCCAGTAGACGACGACGACGGCGCGGCCGAGCACCACGCTGTCCGGATTCCACTTCGTCGTGTTCCAAAACTCCTCGCCAAGCCGCGCGAGCTCCTTCGGGTTTTGCTCGCTGCGTTTCGGGGGGTAGGCGCTCGCGAGGAGAAGGTACCGCGCGAGAACGACCGACTCGCCGTACGTGGGGATCAGGATGTCGTCCTTGTACGCCTTCTTCTCCAGGACGTCGACCATGTCCTGCCACACCTTTCGCATCTCGAAGGTCTGCTTCTTGGCGTTTTCGGGCTCCCCCATGTACTCGTGCCAGAGGTTCCACCAGACGTGCTTCACAAACTCCTTGCCGGGCTTCACGTTGCCCTCCTTAAAGACATTCTGCGCCTTCTCCTTCATCCTTGAGAAGAAGGCGTCGGTTACCTCTGGATTGGTGTCGGCATCGCGCATCGCAGCGCCGACGCGGAGGACG
>MDSV01020449.1_pt1 | contig 26478 bp, 30 predicted proteins | sample 810851 | NCBI WGS metagenome assembly MDSV01 (sample SAMN05326640, study PRJNA326480) | marine metagenome | isolation source: seawater | place: Atlantic Ocean: North East | collected 2012
ATGCGAATAGATTGTGATTGGTATTTTGTAGGGTCTGCCTGAATCACGTAGTTGCGTGATCTGCTTGATCTGCCACCCATTAAAACTCTAGCGACATTGGTTGCCTCAGAAACAGCTAAGTCGGTTGTTGATGTTTCATTAATCACCGTACCAAAAGGCTGACCTGATTCAACTGGCTGACCTAATTTTACATTTGCCGCACCGTCCTTAGAGAAGCGGATATTAGCATCTGTAACAGCCAAGTTCTGTCCTACTTTAATAGATGCAGACATCGCACTTGAATGTCCACCCGTCGCTACGAAATCAACAATATATGTGGCATCGACAACGGCAATGTTACTTGCTTTTGCAAACTCAAGCATCTTTGATCCTGTCTGATTAAATGCGCCGTCAATAGACAGTCCTTCGGCACCTAGAGCTGTTGGTTGAAAGAATAAAGTTTGGCCATAAGATGATAAAAAGCCAGAATTATCATCAACGTAAGGATAAGTTTTCTTTGTGGCTGACTGATAGGCACCTGAAGAGGTTAGTGCAGAACGGTCACGTACCGTGTAACCATATGTGCGTAATTTATTTACAAAGTCGTTATAGGCAGCATCGGTGATGGCTTGCTTTGTTGCATCGCTAACGCCCTCAAGCCTTACCTTACCAGATGCTTTGCCACCCCAGTTGCTGCCGCCACCCATAAGAGAACGTTTGGCACTTTTTTGTTCAACAGAAGAGTCGTTAAATCCTACAGCAAACGAACCAATAACAACTTCATTAATATTTTTTAGTGATGCTTGTCTTTCAATGATAACATCATCTTTTGTGCCCATGCCTAGAAAGCCAGCACCATTTTTGTTATGCTCAATAACATTGTTTTTTTCACTGCTAACGCCGCAGGCAGCAAGAATAAGAAGTAATGAGATCGATAGGATTTTCTTATACATATATTTTATAGTCCCTCTTTTGTTAAATTGAAGGACAGAATATTTTGTAAAAAATAAAGGTCAAGTATTTAAATTCAGATATCCTTATTTTTAAATGAGATGGATGAAGGATAGTTTGTATTTAATGGCGGAGAGGAAGAGATTCGAACTCTCGATACAGGGTTACCGTATACACACTTTCCAGGCGTGCGCCTTCAACCACTCGGCCACCTCTCCGCATTTGTCATTAGGTTTTATATGGCATGCGCTTTTTGTTCAAGGGAATTTATGCAACCAGCTTTTTACCTTTTTCAACAAAGGGCGAGGCAATCTCACAAACCGCATCATCGGTGACACAGCCATTGGGTGTTTTATCAGCGATTGATTTGAAGGCGTTCATGATTTCTTCCATGTCTTTTGATTTACTGTCGATAGCAAAATGCGTCAGCGCAAAGATACGTTGTGCAACGGCATTGCGTCCACTATGTTTCCCCAAGACTAATTGTGTGCTGCCCATGCCGACACTTTCAGGAGTCATGATTTCATAAGTTTGGCGAGATTTAATCATGCCGTCTTGATGAATGCCAGACTCATGTGAGAACGCATTAGCGCCTATGATCGCCTTATTAGGTTGCACAATTTTACTTGTTATTTCTTGTAGCAATCGGCTCGTAATACCTAGTTCTTCTGTTACTATATTAGTCTCAATATTGTGGTAACGATCAGCTCTTGTTTTCAAACTCATCACCACTTCTTCGATGGCGGCATTGCCTGCCCGTTCACCAATACCATTAATGCAGCCTTCAACTTGGCGCGCACCTGCTTTGATTGCTGCCATGGAATTGGCGGTGGCCATACCTAAATCATTGTGACAATGTACGGAGATAATTGCTTTATCAATGTTTGTAATATTGTCTTTTAAATATTTGATGAAGCTATACATTTCATCTGGTTCGGTATAGCCAACTGTATCGGGGACATTAATCGTGGTTGCGCCAGCCTCTATCACTGCTTCAAAAATACGTACCAAGAATTGTGGGTCTGAGCGTAAAGCATCTTCGGCTGAAAATTCCACATCATCAACAAAGCTCTTGGCTAAACGCACACCCATGACAGCACGGTCGATCACTTCTTGCTCAGTCATATTTAATTTGGCGTGCATATGAATAGGGCTTGTTGATATGAACACATGGATGCGCGCATTTTTTCCAGCGGGTTTTAATGCCTCAGCAGCGCGTTTTATGTCCTCTACATGACAGCGTGCTAGAGAGCAAATAACAGAACCTTTAATTGTTTCGGCTATATGCCTGACAGCTTGGAAATCACCGTCTGAGGCATTCGCAAAGCCAGCCTCAATGACATTAACACCAAGACGTTCTAATTGTTTGGCAAAACGAATTTTATCGGTTGGTTTCATACCAAAGCCTGGTGATTGCTCGCCATCTCTTAAGGTAGTATCAAATATTTTTACAAAGTCATTCATATTTTTCTTTCTTTTTTTTTGAGGTTTGGGCATTAAAAAACCCGCTAAAACTAATGTTTTGCGGGGTGTATTCTTGCTATTAATTTATTATGAAATTACAGCATAAACCTCCCGCCACCGCTTAGGAGCAGTGTGAGTAGAAGGTTGAGAGATAATTTGATCTGCGTTTTCATCTATTACACTATAGGCAATTTTTTTGATACAATGCAATATAAAATGATGTCTATTTTGAAATAAAATAAAAAAGGCTGCGGATATCACTATCCGCAGCCTTGATTTCCTTTAAAGGAAAATTATTTTTTTGTTGGTTTTTTAGCTGGTGCTTTTTTAGTAGCCATGGGATATCTCCAAGTTCAAATACGATCTATCGGGATCGCTACCGTATGCGTCACAATGACTCACACTAAAATGATAAAACAATGGTACAAAAAAAAATTGACCAAGATCATCTTTTGATCTTTTTCAACCATAAAAAAAGCTGCGAGCAAAATAGCCGCAGCTTCTAAGTATTGTGTAGTAAAAAAGATTATTTCTTTTTAGCAGGTGCTTTCTTTGCAGCTGGTTTTTTAGCCGCTGGCTTCTTTGTTGCTACCTTTTTTACGGCGGGTTTTTTCGTTGCTGGCTTTTTAGCCGCTACTTTTTTAGCAGCAGGTTTCTTTGCTACGGGTTTTTTAGCTACTGCTTTTTTAGCCGCTGGCTTCTTTGTTGCTGTTTTTTTAACAGCTAATTTCTTAGCTGCGGGTTTTTTCGTTGTTGTTGCTTTTTTAGCAGCAGGTTTTTTAGCTGCTGGTTTTTTTACTGCTGTTGCCATGACTCTCTCCAGTATAAAAAGCGATAAGTCGGTATCGCTGCCGCATGAGTTACAATAACCCATCTAAAAATGATATGTTATATCGTTTGAAAAAAATTGACCTAGATCAATTTTTATACTTAAAAGAACTTCTGAAGTCTGTAAAAGTCGCAATGACTATCTTTGCAAATATGTTTTTTCTGAAAAGGACAGGGGATTGATTTTGTACATTCCAGCCCTGCGGCAACTTCAAGTTTGTCCATTTTATTAATGGTAATTTCTCGTCCCTTTTTTTTGAGTATTCTTTTTGCTTCTAATTGAGCAATAGCGCGAGAAAATGTTTCAGGCTCCATTCCTAAGCGTGAAGCAATAAGATTTTTTTGATAGGGTAGTTTTAACGATGTTACGCCATTCCGGTCTAAAGAGAGATTGAGCAGGAAAGCCGATAAACGTTGTACGGTAGAAAGTCGATGAAAAAAATCGAAACTCAAAGCAGTTTGATTAATATGTGTAGAAAGAGCGGCGATAATTCTTAGTGCTAAATCAGCGTTGCTTTTAACACGTTCTTGTAAATATTCTGCCCGTATCATAAGACAACGTGTATCACCACCAACTACTTGTCCGTGGTAAGGATAGTTACCACCTAATAAAACTGATTCTTCACCAAAACTATCGCCTCTTGTCACAATAGCATGAACTGTTTCTTCTCCTTCAGCATCTATATGAAAGAGCTTTACCCAACCCCACATTAGGACATAAAAATAATCAGCCTTGTCGCCTCGTTCAAAGAGAAAACTATTTTTGGTGTAATCTATTTGCTCTGCTTTTTCGATAAACCATAAAAGCTCTTCTTCCTGCCAACCGCTAAAAAACCGGACAGTTTTTAAGATAGAGATATCTTCAGGATCAAGCTTCCGCATTCAATGTATTGAGTACCGCCTCTTTCAATAGCGCTAAATCTTGCGGACGAGATAAACTATGATCGCCATCTTCCACATAGCTCACTATAACATTTTTTGAAGTAAATGCATCTTCAATTTTCTTGGCTTTTTGCCATGGTACAGAAGAATCTAATTTGCCCTGAAGAATATGAACAGGGCCATTATAAGTGATACCTTTATCAAGTAAGAAGCATTGGCGGCTTTCTTCAATAAGTGTTTTTGTAAAGATATACGGCTCGTCTGAATAGTCATTGGGTTGCGTGAAAAAATCTTTTTCTTTGTACATAGTATGTTGTTCGTCAGACATATTCTCTAAGAATTCATCCGTGAAATCAGGTGCAGGGGCAAGAGATATAAGAGCCTTAATACGCTCGGGCAAAGTTTGTGCGATCAAATAAGATATCCAGCCGCCCATCGAAGATCCAATAAGGATTTGAGGTCTGTCTGTTAATTTTTTTATGAGAAACAGCGCATCTTCATGCCAGCTTTTGATTGAGCCTTCCTCAAAGACGCCGCCAGACAGCCCATGTCCGCCATAATCCAGACGAAGGAACGGTAAATTTTGGTCTTTAGCAAGCTTTTCTAAGAACAAAGCTTTTGTACCCGACATATCGGAGCGAAAACCACCTAAGAAAACGATTCCTGTTTTCGGTGCATCTGGATTAATTTGCACATAAGCTAATTTATAGCCATTTGGTCCATCAATGTATTGTGTTTCGTTCATAGCATCTCTTTAATCGTAGCAAGGTGAATAGCGTGTATATTTCGGTGATCTAGGGTATTCACATCAATCCACTCTGCAATGCCGTTCTCGGGTGCATCTTTAGTGCCATTAAAAAAGAGTGTTTCAATACCTTCGTTGATAAGAAAATACGTTTGCTCGTAATCCCAAAATTCATTGTCAACATCGGCATAATAATGCGCTATTTTTTTATGCGTTTTAGAAGGGGTTACATCAGGCAAAATAAGGCCAGTCTCTTCGAGCATTTCACGTTGTACTGCCTGCCAGGCTGTTTCGCCTTGGTCAATACCCCCACCTGGAAGATTGGGCGAGTTAGGCGCATGAGTTTCTTCAACAAATAGAATTTTATTTTGATATAGACAAATAATAAAAGAGCCCGAGCGTGTTCTGATTTTGCTATCAGCCTGTTTGCTATGTTTGTTGCCTTCTCGATCAGTATAAATGGTCATGGTGTCTTTTTGAGTAATTTAACCCATGCTCGTTTGATGATGTTTAAAGATAGCGTAGATAGAAAAAATCCTAAAGTTGGGATCAGTGCATTGAGCGCCGGTTGAGGTACATTAATTGTTACCATGACCAAATAAGCAAAAATATAGGTTATGCCTATGATTGAGACTTTACGTGTGAAGCTGGTTTCCCATGTCTTATCAAGTTCAACCTTACGGTTACGTTCTTTGATAGCAATAATTTCTTTTTCAAAATCCATATTTTATCTAAACATGAAAAATAAAAAAAGAAAATCCCCTGCTCTATGTAAGCAGAGGACTGTGTCATTACGCAGCTGCTTTGTATTCTACAGATTCAGCTTGGAGCGCCTGTTGATACGCAGGGCGTGTGCTGACTGTTTTGAGCAGTGTTTTTGTCAAAGAGCCAAATTTGAAGTCTCTTGGTAGAAAGCCCCAATTGGCAATAACAGTGATTAAGATATCACCTACGGTTATGTCTTTGCCGCAGATATAGCCACCACCATGGTTTTCTAATTGACTCTCTATCTCATCCCACATGGTTTGAATAGCGTCTAAAGCTTTCTCAAGTTGCTTTTCTGAGCCTTCTGTTTTCTTAATGAACATAGCCTTACTATAGCCTACATGCAGTGAGGCATTGGCAAACATCAACCATTGTAAGGCTTGGGCACGTGCCCAGCCTTCTTTCGGCAACAATGCTGTGCTGTGTTTGTCACATAAATAAACGGCAATGGCACCACCTTCACGTAAAGCCTTGCCATTTTCAACGAGAACAGGTACTTGTCCACGTGGATTTACTTTTTCAAGTTGTGGGTCTTTAGTTGCACTACTAATATCAGCTTTAAGCAGATCGACCTCTTGGCCTAATTCATTTAATAGCACATGAATTGCCATAGAACATGCCCCCGGTGAATAATATAGTTCGTAACGCATAATCATTACCCTTTCATAAAACATTGATTATATAGATGACATAGGTGACAATGACGATGATTCAATAGGTAGTAATGAAATGTCTAAAGACCAACCAGTCATAATACAAATTATCCCTGAACTGGGTACAGGCGGCGCCGAACAAGGCACGATAGATGTCGCAGCCGAACTTGTTCGTGCAGGCTCTAAAGCGATTGTGATCTCACAAGGTGGTTCTCGTGTCCACGAATTAAAACGTATTGGTGCTATTCATATAGACTTACCAGTGGCCAGTAAAAACCCTTTGACGATTTGGCAAAATATTAAGCGTATTGAAGATGTCATTGAAGAACATGATGTTGATATTGTACATGTTCGCTCGCGTGCACCTGCATGGAGTGCGTATTATGCTTGCAAGAATACAGAGACCAAGTTTGTAACGACATTTCATGCACCTTATAATATAAGTGGTAAATTCAAGCGTATGTATAATGCGATCATGGCAAAGGGCGATCGTGTGATTGCAATCTCAGGTCATGTTGAAAAATATATCCATAATAATTATGTCGTTGATCCTGATAAGGTGCGCCTTATTCACCGTGGTGTGGCCATAGAGAAATTTCATCCGACTATGGTAACCCCACAACGCCTCATCAATTTGGCGCAAGAATGGCGTATCCCTGATGGGGCACCTGTGATTATGTTGCCTGCCCGCATAACCCGCTGGAAAGGCCATTTAGAATTTTTGGAAGCTTTGCGTCAGCTAAATCGTAAAGATGTGTTTGCTATTATTGTTGGTCCAGATCAAGGACGTAAGAAATTCCGTGAAGAAGTCGATCAAGCTATTATTGATAAGGGCCTCGCCAAACAAATCCGTATCGTTGGTAATTGTAATGATATGCCTGCTGCTTATATGCTCACCAATGTCGTGGTGTCGGCTTCTATTGAGCCTGAAGGCTTTGGGCGTATTCCGATTGAAGCACAAGCAATGGGTCGTCCTGTTGTGGCTACTAATCATGGCGGCGCAGCGGAAACAATTATTCATGGCGAAACAGGTTGGCATGTAACCCCAGGTGACCCAACAGATATGGCGCGTGCTATGGCGGTTATTTTATCTCTGAGTGAGCATGACCGTGCGGTATTAGCGACAAAAGCGATGCATCATGTCTCTAACCATTTCACCAAAGATATTATGTGCGATAAGACATTGGATGTTTATGCAGAGCTTTTACATGAGAAATACGGCTCACCTGCCATTGCAGATCAACGTAGTGCTGCTGCTGAATAAAGCTATTCTTCTGTTACTTCACTAAGCATATCATCGTTATTAGAATTTTCTTCAGCATCGCCAGATAAGGGTAGTAAGCCATTTAAAATAAAAACAATCTGGTTGAGGCTTTCCCAGCCTTTATTATATTTGCGGCAAAAGAAGAAATCTTTGCTGGTCTTGTCATACATGAATGCACCTTCTTCCTCGGTGCTATTACAGCTTAATGCAGGTGGAGCCGCAAAACTTGGCATGCTGGAAAAGAGAAAAATAACACTGCCAATAAATAATATTTTTTTCATAGAATAAATGTGACAAAAAACATTTTTTGAGACAAACGCTTCATACATCTGCGTGCATCAAATTATTTGCACATTTTATCAAAGACACGTATAAGTTGCGGCTATGACAACAGCGGCAAAAAAACAAAACCCAAAATTAGGCGTGGTATCTCTAGGATGCCCGAAAGCACTGGTTGATTCCGAGCGCATCATGACGCATTTACGGGCCGAAGGATATAGCTTCTCAGCTTCGCATGAGGGTGCGGATGCAGTGATCGTCAATACCTGCGGTTTTTTAGATTCTGCTAAGGAAGAATCTTTAGCGGCGATTGGTGAAGCAATGGCGGCAAATGGTAAGGTAATTGTTACGGGTTGCATGGGCGCAGAGCCTGAACAGATTGAAGCGAAATACCCAAATGTTCTGGCGATTACTGGCCCACAACGCTATGAAGAGGTGATCTCTGCCGTGCATAAGGCTGTGCCACCAATGCATGATCCATATACCGACTTAGTGCCAGAGCAGGGTCTAAAACTCACGCCTCGCCATTATGCTTATTTGAAAATTTCAGAAGGCTGTAACAATCGTTGTTCATTTTGCATTATCCCTTCCTTACGTGGTGATCTTGTTTCTCGTCCGATCAATCAAGTTTTGTATGAAGCTGAAAAATTAGCGAAAGCGGGTGTCAAAGAATTACTCGTCATCTCCCAAGATACCAGTGCCTATGGCCTTGATATCAAATATGCAGAGAGCAAGTTCCGTGACCAGCTTTGGAAGGCTAGTTTTTATGATCTTTGCGATGCATTGAGTCAATTCGGTATTTGGGTACGTTTGCATTATGTGTATCCCTATCCGCATGTTGATAAGGTGTTGCCGTTGATGAATGAGGGTAAAATATTGCCGTATTTGGATATCCCATTTCAGCATGCCTCACCAACTGTTCTAAAGAATATGCGCCGTCCTGCTCATCAAGAAAAAACAGCGAACCGTATTCATGCATGGAAACAAGCTTGTACTGATCTCACATTACGCTCTACTTTTATTGTTGGCTTCCCGGGAGAAACAGAAGAAGAGTTCCAATTCTTACTCGATTGGTTGGATGAGGTTCAGCTTGACCGTGTTGGTTGCTTTAAATATGAGCCTGTATCAGGTGCGAAAGCCAATGATCTTGGTTTGAGCGAAATTGATGAGGCAGTAAAACAAGATCGTTGGAACCGTTTTATGGAAGTGCAGCAGCGTATTAGTGCGGCAAAATTGCAAAAGAAAATAGGTACTGTTCAAGAGGTGCTTGTTGATGCAGTGGATGAAAATGGCGCTGATGGCCGCACAAAAGCCGATGCACCAGAAATTGACGGTAAGATCTTCTTGCGTGATGCGGCTCACCTCAAACAAGGTGACTTTGTACAGGTCAAAGTTGAGGATGCGGATGAATATGATCTATTCGGCGTGCCAGTTCAATAAATTGCTCAATAGTTAAATCTTCGGCGCGTAATGTTGGGTCTATGCCCAATTCTTCAAATAGGCTGACATAAGGTTTTAAGCTCTGGCGGATCATTTTGCGTCTTTGGCCAAAGGCTTGGGCGGTGAGTTTTTCAACAGTTTCAAATTTAGGCTTATCTCTAAGTTGTTTTGGTTTGAACAACACAACCGATGAATGTACTTTCGGGGCTGGTGTAAAAGCCTGCGGCGGCAAGGTCATTACCATGCGTGGCGTAGTGATCCACTGTGCTAATATCGCCAAGCGGCCATAGGTCTTGTCATTGGGTGTAGCGACAATGCGCTCTGCCACTTCTTTTTGGAACATTAGGATTAATGCATCATAATTTGTGGGATCATTATGAAGGTCTTTGAGCCATTTCACGAGAAGTGGCGTGGCAATATTGTAAGGCAGATTAGCGGCAATTACTCGAGGTGCTTTTGTCAGTGTTAAAAGGTCAGCCTCTAAAGCATCACCATGAACAAGGTTAAGTCGGTTATGCGCTGCCTCTTTTAGTGATTGAAGGGCTTTAATGCAGCGTGGATCAAACTCAATCGCTGTGACAGTTTCCGCTTCGGTTTCTAAGAGTGCACGGGTTAGCCCACCAGGGCCAGGGCCAATCTCAATGGCATGTTTGCCTTCCAAAGAACCTGCTTGCCGTGCAATTTTGGTGGTGATATTTAGATCAAGTAGAAAGTTTTGACCGAAGGATTTTTCAGCCCGTAACTCATGTTGGCTAATGATTTCACGTAAAGGTGGCAGTGTATCTAGTTTAGACACGACGCTCAATAAATGCTTGAGATTTAAGTTCTCTCATATAACGACGAGCACGCATCTCTAACATATTTTGACCGAGCTCATTAGTGACTTCTACTTTTAATACATTGATATTAGATGTGTCAGTATCCTTACCAATGATGCGTTTTTCTTTTAAAGCTATGATGTGATAGCCGTCCTTAGCACGGATGGGGGTGCTTAGCTCTTCTGCTTTCATAGATTTAAGGGCTGCTTCAATGGCTGGATCAATTTGACCTTCTTGAATCCAACCAACAACGCCACCACGATTGGCACCAGCACTTTGCGAGAATTGTTGAGCAAGTACAGGAAATGGCGCCTTGCCTTGCTTTAATTGTGTAATCAGATTATTGGCAAGCGCTGCTACTTCAGCATCTTCTGCGTCTGAGGTGACGGGCAAAAAGATTTCAGCGACAAGAAATTCTTGTCGTCCTTCTGATGCTTTTATTTGTGCAATTCGTGCATCGACATCACGTTCTGTTACATCGACAAGTGGACGAATGCGTTGGCTAACAATTTTCCCCCATGCGATTTCGGCTGTTACTTGGTCGGCCAGTGTTTGGGGGTCGATGTTACGTTTTTTAAGCATGGCTTGGAAATCTTCGATAGAGAGATTGTTCTGTTGGGCGATACGTGCAAGTCCATCATAAATTTCATCGTTAGTAACGCTTATATCTAACCGTTTAGCCTCTTGGGTTTGTAACTTTTCTTCGATCAATATATTCAGAACTTGTGGTGCAACACGCGCTATGACTTCCTTTTTATTCGGAATATTTGAGGTTTTGATAACCATATCCATGCGGGTGTTAAATTCTGCACTGGTCACAACATCGTCATTCACAATCGCCATAATGCTATTGGGGTCAGCATAAGTTTTACCTTGGAAAGGAAGCGTAAGAATAAAGGCAAATAGGCATATTTTAAGCAACTTTATGAGCAAAATGGCCTCCTTGTTTAAATCGGCTGAGATAACTTGGTAGGACAATATCCAGCAGTGTTGGTGTTATGTTTAGTGCTTCAAGAGTTTGATGGTGTCCTGTGGCAATATTGTGGTAATGCAATGACGTTATTTGGTCTTGTGTTAAAAGTGGCTTCGGCAACAAACTCAGAAAAACAGCTTCTATGCGTGCTAAAAAGAAAGGTAGCGGGATCAGCGCTGTATCACGGCCAGTATATGAAAGTGTCTTTTGTAAAAGCTGTTTAAAAGTGAATATTTCAGCCCCCGCCAGCTCATATATTTTGCCAGATGTTTTAGGGTTATCGATACAATTTATTACAGCTTTTGCGACATCGCCGACATAAATAGGTTGGAATTCTGTATGACCGCCGCCGATTAGTGGTAATGCAGGGAGACATTTTGATAAAGCGGCAAACTGGTTAAAGAAATTATCTTCAGGTCCAAATACAAGACTTGGACGTAGAATTGTGACTTTGGGGAAAAGATCTAAAATGACTTCCTCGCCCTTTTTCTTGGTTTTGGCATATTTAGATTTGTTTTCATCTATACCTAATGCAGAGATATGGATGAAGCTCTTTACGTTAAATTTGGCCGCAGCCAAAGCAATGTTTTGTGGTAAGTCAATATGCGCACGCTCAAACGTGTTTTTACCTTTTTCGTATAACAAGCCAACAAGATTGATAACGTAGTCAGACCCTTTAACAAGCTTTTCAACATTTTGAATATCACGGCCATTGCAAAACTCGGCGGATATTTGACCCACGGTACCATATGGCTTTAAGAAATAAGCTTTCTTAGGGTGGCGTGTCGCAACACGGACTCTGATACCTTGATCGGCTAATTGTTTAATAATGTGGCGACCGAGAAAGCCTGTCCCACCAAAAACCGTTGCAACTTTATATTTCTGACTCATGATAGTATAAAGGTAGAAGCTTGAAGGGTATTTGTCTACATGGAAATAACGACTGACACGATTTTAAATGCTTACGCTCAGGGTTATTTCCCAATGGCAGCAGAGCATGATTTCCAAAAGATAGAATGGATATTGCCGTCAATCAGAGGGTTATTGCCTATTAAAGATATTCATATTTCTAAAAGCTTGCTTAGAGTGCTGAATAAGAAGGTTTACAGAGTTACCGTTGATACGGCTTTCCAAAAAGTTATTGATGCATGTGCTGTAACCAAAGAAGGACGTGAGCAAACATGGATCAATCTGAAGATCAGAGATTGGTTCATAGAGCTTCACACTCAAGGTTTTGCGCATTCTATTGAGGTATGGAAGAACGATGAGTTAGTGGGGGGCTTATATGGCTTGGCGCTGGGGGGCGTTTTTTGTGGGGAAAGCATGTTTTCAACGGCAACAAATGCGAGCAAGGTTGCTTTAGTCCATCTCGCCGCAATATTGCATAAGGGTGGTTTTGTTTTATTAGATGCACAGTTTCCTAATCCGCATTTAGAACAATTTGGCGCCTATGAAATGGCGCATGATGACTATGCGGTGGCATTGAATGAAGCATTAAGTGTGCAGGCTGATTTTTACTGTGGCTCTTCTGCAGAGACAGTTTCAGAAGGTTCTGACTTACTTGTTTCAGAGTTTTTGCAATCAAGAAGCCAAACATCATAGATCGGGTGATCCATCGCTGATATGGAGGGGCTAGAGGCAAACATCCAGCCACTAAAAATCCATTCAGCGGCTTTACCTGCTTCGACTTCCCAAATTTTAATGAAAGCAGCTGATTCTGGTTTTTCAAAAGGCGGTGTTTTCTTGCACGCCATAACTTTCATATACACTTGGCCGTATGAAAGCGTCGAACCGATTTTGGCTTCAAATGTCGCTGTACGCGCTGTGATTTTATCTAATGATTGCAAGACAGCGATATCGTAATCTTCATATTCTGTGGCGTGAGCAGCAGGGGTTATGAAACAAAGAGCGGCAATAAATAGAAGTTTTTTAAGGGATATCATTGGCAGAGCTATCATCTGAAGATGCTGCTTTTTCACCTTTGTCACCATCTTTAACGCTGAAGATGAACTGACCAAGTAGGCGCTCAAGATTTTGGGCATCTTGCGTATATTGGATACGGTCACCGTCAGCTAAAAAATCATCTGACGCACCAGGTTCAAGACCGATATAGCTTCCGCCCAATAGACTTTCACTACCGATGAGGGCGGCTGTGTCATCCGGCAGCTTTAATGTGTCTTGAAGGCTTAGTGTTAGTTTAGCCAAATAAGCTTTTTCATCTAATTCAACTTTAGAAACTGAGCCAACTTTAACGCCACTTATACGCACGTCACTCCCTTGCTTGATCGAGCCAATATCTGTGAAAGTCGCACTGACGGCGTAACCGTTAACGTCTTCAACATCGGCTGCGTTATAGCTAAAAACCATAAAAACAACGGCGACTGCCAATACAACCGCACCTAAAACCATTTCAACAACATTTCTTTTCATAGATTTTGTTTACCCTTGTTTGATTAAGATGTAAAGACGCCACTTTATTTCTAAATTAATTTTTATTACCATCTTGAACATTAACCGTAAAAACATATATCTGTTTTTGTAAAAGGGAATTCCAAAATTATGACATCAGCGATTCACGTTACAGGCTTAAACAAAGTCTATGATAACGGCTTTCAGGCATTAGATAATATTGACATCAATGTAGAAAAAGGCGAAATATTTGCCCTTTTAGGGCCGAATGGGGCGGGCAAAACGACGCTTATTAGTGCAATATGCGGTATTGTTACACCAAGCGCTGGACAAGTTATGGTGTTTGAGCATGATAATGTGAAGGCGTATCGTAAGGCACGTTCTCATATTGGCTTGGTGCCACAAGAATTAACGACAGATGCATTTGAAACGGTCTGGAATACTGTTTGTTTCAGCCGCGGTTTATTTGGTAAATCGCCTAATTCAAAACTTATTGAGTCTATTCTAAAAAGCCTGTCTTTATGGGATAAAAAAGACGCCCAAATCCGTATGCTTTCTGGGGGTATGAAACGTCGTGTGATGATTGCGAAAGCGCTCTCACATGAGCCAGATATTTTGTTCTTAGATGAGCCGACGGCTGGTGTAGATGTTGAGCTACGTAAATCAATGTGGGAGCAAGTGCATAGACTTCGAGAAACAGGGGTAACAATAATTTTGACGACTCATTATCTTGAAGAAGCGGAAGAAATGGCGGATCGCATAGGGGTTATTGATAAGGGTAAGATCATTCTTGTTGAAGATAAAAATGTATTGATGAAAAAGCTTGGTAAGAAAGAGCTTGTATTAGAGCTCTATAAACCACTTAAGAAATTACCTGAATCACTGGCAACTTTTAAATTACAACTAGCCAATGACGGTCAACAAATTGTCTATACTTATGATTCAACCAAAGAAGATAATGGTGCTGTTACGCTGCTTGATGCGCTTAAACAGGATGGCATTAAATGTAAAGACTTTAACACACGTCAAAGTTCGTTAGAGGAAATTTTTGTAGGATTGGTAGGAAAGAAATGAATTTACACGGCATAGCGGCAATTTATAAATTTGAGATGAATCGCACTTGGCGCACGATTGGCCAAAGCATCGCATCTCCTGTTATCACAACAATTTTGTATTTCATTGTTTTTGGGTCAGCCATGGGCTCGCGTATTACGGATATTGATGGTGTCAGTTACGGGGCATTTATTGTACCTGGCTTAATTATGTTGACTGTGCTGGGGCAGAGTATTTCCAATGCTGCTGTTGGTATCTATTTTCCTCGATTTACGGGAACTATTTACGAGATTTTATCGGCGCCATTATCATTTGTGGAGGTGGCAATAGGCTATGTCGGTGCAGCGGCGAGTAAATCAATTATTATTGGTTCCATTGTGTTGGCCACGGCAGGTTTTTTTGTGCCGCTTGACATACAGCATCCAATTTTAATGGCGTTCTTTCTTGTTATTACTTGTGTGACCTTTAGTTTACTGGGCTTCATTATTGGTATATGGGCTGACGGTTTTGAGAAATTACAGCGCATTCCGCAGCTTGTTGTCACGCCATTAACCTTTTTAGGGGGTAGTTTTTATTCGATTACGATGCTGCCTGAGCTGTGGCAAAAGATATCACTGCTTAATCCTGTGGTGTATCTTATCAGCGGTTTCCGTTGGAGTTTTTATGAAAGTTCGGATGTAAGCTTAGGCGTAAGTATCACGATGATTTTTATCTTCATGGCACTATGTATGGCTGTGATTGGTTGGATATTTAAGACAGGGTATCGCCTTAAAAATTAAGCTTTTATAGATCGCTTTCAGGTGTCCATGCTTGGTAATCACCACTTGCTTTGGCACGTTTCCCACCACGTGATAATGAGCCTTTAGGCTTATAAGCCATAGCGGTGCCTGTCATATTCTCTTTATGGGCTAATTGCCATGTTTTGCGGTAAGTCGGTTTGTCTTTATCTGGAAAGACATCAGTTTGATAATGAAGCCAGCCATGCCATTCAGGCGGTATAACGGACGATTCTTGACGCTTAATATCTTTGTAAGAAACCCAACGCCGTGGTCTTTTATAACCTTTTTTGGATTTTCCTTGGTAATAGACGTTGCCGTATGGATCATCGCCAATTTTTTTACCTTTTTGCCAAATGGTCATAAGGCTATGAAGCGGTGATGAAACAGATAATATCCAGTTAAGCATTTTATTATTCTCTATTGTTAGGCGTTATCAAAAGGTTAGCTCTATTCCTTTGCGAACTCAAGTCTTTAAGCGGCGGCGGGCTTACGTATTGTGCTGACGTAATCGGCAACGGATTTACCTGCATTAAGGACATGTGCATTGGCAGAGCTTTCAGGGCCATAGCCACACATATAGATCCCTTCAAAAGGAATGTCTGCCATCAGCGCATGATGTGAAAATTTTCGTTGGAACATCTTTAATAAGGGTAACGCCCCGCCTGTAAGGTCGGTATTAAGAGGACCAATTGTCTTATCCAGAGCAGAGCCCATGACAGATAAAAATCCAACGATTGATTCTAAAAAGTTTGGCGCAAAATCATTTACTGTTGAAATAATCGCCTTGGCAACGGCTGTACGGTTTTCTTCGGTATCTGGTAGATTAGGTTCAAAATATTGCCCTAATAAAGAGCATGCGTATAAACCGTCTTTTGCAAGCTCTGGAGACTTTAGAGACGGAAATACTAATGAAACACCTGGTCTTTGCGAGCCACCATCAGACATTGTTTGGTCGTAAGCCGTCTGAATAAAGCCTATATCAGGACTTAATGTCACATCGCTTTGTAGATAAGGAATAGGGTCTGCACCATTTAAGCATGTGAATTGCGGTAACTCTTTAAGAGCTAATTTAACACGAATAAAGCCACTCACCCCGCCCAATGATTCAACTCGCATTTTAAATTCAGGTGGAAGTTTCTCTGGTTCCATAAGGTCAAGAAACATTTTATGGGGGTTCGTATCGGCAATGAGAATAGGGCTGGTGAAAATACCATCATCGGTTTCAATGCCTTTGAAATGATTATTCTCGATTAATATTTTTTGAACGGTGGCACTGGTAGCAAAGTGAACACCAAAATTCATCGCAGATTGTGTCAGTGCTTTCATATAGGGCTGTAAAGAGCCACGGATGGGTTGCCAGTCGCCACGATACAGTGCGCTTGTACCCAAGCCTAATATGAACACGCCTAAAGCACTCGCCGACCCTTCTTTTGAAGGGTTTACCATAGAGCCGATTGTGGCGTGAAAACTAAGCATGCCTTTAACAAGGTCGTTTTCGAAATGAGCATCAAGAAAATCTTTGAGGCTCATTTTCATGATTTTTGTGAAGAATTCTTGTAGATCCTTATTGTCCGAAGAAAGGTGACGGGCTGTTTCAAAAACGGCCCATAGATCTTTCCACCCTTTTTGTGTGTAATCGGGCATGTCTTTATCTAAAGATTCAAAAAGCTCAGCTAGTCTTGATAAATTGTCATGCATATCGAAAAATACATTGCCATCCTTAGCAGAAAGAGTGGCGATATTTTGTTGAGTTTGCTCAAAGTTCTTGCCAATAAATAAGTGCGCCTGCTCTTTTGACGGTACAAAGACAGATGAGTGATTTTCAGACATTGAGAAACCGTGACTCTCTAGGTTAAGATCTTCAATCACTTCTGGGCTTATTGTTACTGGCATATGCGCACAAGGCCCTGTCTTAACGCCCTCGTGGAATTCTTCATAAGGTGTTGAACCTGGAAGAAGGGTAGGGCTTTCAAGTACGCATACTTTATAATTCTTTTTTGCTAAATAAGTAGCAGCAATTAGGCTTTGATGGCCAATGCCTAATATAATTGCATCAAATTTTTTATCGTCTGAATCCATATTAATTACGAGAATATCACGCTCTCATAGGATATAACAGTATGTTTTGATTATTGAGCGGCGAGTTTTTTGTTTTGATCTTGCAAATGTGCTAGTAGCATACTTACATCGCCACCATTACGACTAACGATAGATGAAAAGTCAGAGCGCTGTGTGACGGCCATAGAGACACCTTCAATCATTACATCAACAACTTTCATCCCACCCTTTTTATCACGGACACGCCATGTTACTGAAACAGCAGCACCATCGGCGGGAATTAGGCTAGAATTGACGAGGACGTCACCATTTTGATCGATACGAGCGCCCGTCGTTTTGAAAACTTCTCCTGAATAGTCTTTGAAGCGTTGTGAATATACATTGACGATATATTCTTTGAAAGCAGAGAAATAAGCAGGCTTATCGCTATCTTCTAGTGCATGCCAGTAACGACCTAGTGAGAAACGTGCAATTGTTTTAAGATCAAAACTACTCTCTAATACGCCAGAGAATTTCTTTTTCTTTTCATCAAAAGGTAAGTCTTTATCACCAATAAACTCAAGAGCTGATTTAACCCGAGCATCAATAAAGCTTTCAGCTTTTGCCGTATCATCTGCTGCAAAGGCAACTGGCGAGAATGTAAGAAGGAAAAACGCTAGAAAAACTGATTTTATAAATGTCACTTAGAAGTCCCCATCATAATCTGGGATAGCGAATGCATTGCTTTCAGAAATTGTTTCAGTTCTTTTCTTATTGTGCGTATTTCTATCAGCGATTTCAGCCTGACGGTTTTGATATACAGCACTTTTCATCGCTGAATATGGATCAAGTGAATTGGCTCTGAAATCGTTGCTTACGTCAAAGAGTTGATTTTTTTGTTCCATGAATAATGTGCCGTTATACGCATAACGCACGCCATCATCATCAATGTAGTTAATTGGATCCATAAATGAATCTAAGCCATAACCAACGGCATCACGTAGAGACGCTGTACCAAAGAACGGTATAACCACATAAGGACCATCACCTACGCCCCATACAGCTAATGTTTGACCCAGGTCTTCGCGTTCATATGCCCAGCCTTCACGGCCTGCATTATCTAAGAAACCACCAAAGCCAGTTAATGTGTTTGTTACGAAGCGGAATAATGTAACGCCTGCACCGTTTAAATCACCTTGCAAAAGTTGATTAGCTAGATTTACGGGTGTTTTCAAGTTGCGTAAGAAATTTGTAATAGCCTGACGACCTTCTCTAGGGACGGCAAAACGGTAACCAGAGATGATTGGATCAAAGACATATTCATCAACAACACTGTTAAATGTGAAGATACCACGGTTAACGCCTTCAATGGGGTCGCTATAGCCTGTTTCGTATTGTCTGTCCGCTTCTTGTGCTTGCACAGAGAACGGCAATGCTATCGCTAATAAAAATGTTAAAACTAAAATACGCATATGCAGCCCTTTAAAATTGAGAGTATTCTTTGTAACTATATCAGTCTTTATTTATAAATCCAGCTGTTTAAATAATCGTTAAGATAATAAAGGTCAATGGACTTTTTCTAACCATCTTCATTTACCATGATTATATTCACAGCTAATAATAGTGTAATGAAACTAGGGGCCCAAGCGGATAAGAACACTGGGAGTTGCTCTGATGCGCCTAAAGCCTGTAAAAAATTGGATAAAAAGAATAGGCCAAAAGCACTAAGAAGTGTTAATCCAAGTAATGTGGAGACATTCTGTAATCGAGCGGGCTTTAAGCAAAAAGAAGCTGCCAGTAATGCAATAAAAGTAAAAAAGAATGGCTGTGTTAAAAGATTAAGGTAATGCATTCTTGTTGATCGGGTTGAAATGCCTGATTCATCCATTAAATCAATGTAGGCGGGTAAAGACCAAAAAGAGACAAGCTTGGGGTCAGCGAAAGAATCTATGATGTCTTGACGTGAAAGGTCTGTTTCTATGGCATAGTTCTTTTTGTTTTCCATAGATTGCATTGATGCACCGTTAATAACGGCATTGTGAAGCAACCATTCTTTGTCATTTAGGAGAGCTGTAGGTGCATCCACACGTTTCTGGAAGCTATCGTTTTTATTGAGGTATAATAATGTGACATCGGATAGTGTCCAGCTATTAATATCAAAACCACCTGCATGTAGAATGATGTTCGTGTATGGTTTGTCCTGTTTGAGCCAAAGTCCATTCTTTGACAGAGTGACAATATTTTGTGGTGAGCCTAGATGCTTGCTTTCCAGCACTTCATAACGTCCGAGCATTAATGTAGAAAGCGGATTAAGAATGAAAAGGAAGATTACACCAATACAAAAAGCAGTAAATGCTACAGGTAAAGTGAATTGCCAAGCGGAGAGTCCTGCGCCTCGATATATAACGAGTTCACTTCGTTTGTTTAATGTCCAATATGTTAGGATAGAAGAGAATAGAATGACGAAAGGAAACACCTCTTGTCCAGCATCCGGTAGTTTAAACAGTGCGAGTTGTATTATTTGGGAGAAGGGCAGCCCATCAACTTTTGCAGCACGCCTTAATAGTTCGATTGAATCGAACATAACTATAAGTGCAAAAAGCATAACGAGGAGTGTAATGAAACTTTTTAAAAACGTGGCAATAGTATAGCGATGTATATGGCTAGGTAGCATGAGACACTCGCTTTGTTTTGGCTGATAGAGGTCTGAGTAGAATAAGAAGTGAGATGATGATTGGTACAAAGGTAATGCCGTACATAAGAGCTAGGCCAATTAGGTTATTATTCGCCATATTAAAGCTAGCTAAATATAAACTTTGTAAAATAACGACTGTTAGTGTCGCTGTGATCATTTTTGAGCCATAGCCACGTCTTCTTGTGCCGCCCGTTAATAAGAAAGCTAAGGCTGTTAAAGTAAAGCTGAAGCATAGAATTGGTATTGTAATACGTCGATGCGCTTCGACAAAGAAATCTCTCAAGTTTTTACGATCTTCTGCGTTACTCATATTGGGATTGAGTAGTTCTGCAAAATTTCGTTCACTTGGCTCTTTCCAGCGATTAGCAAGTGGCACAACAGCCTCAGGAATATCAATGCTATAACGATCAAAATTTAAGCGGGATAATACGCCTGTTTTAGGGTTATATTGCTGACGTGAGCCTTTGAAGACGATGATTTGTTGGCCTTTTTCTTCAGATGAAAAAGCTTGGCCTTTTTGTGCGGTAATGAGGATGGGCGTGATATTTTCTGGACGGCTGTCATAAACGACAATGCCATTGAGGCTATTGTTTTCTCCGCGATGACGAATATAAACGGTAATACCATTTTTAAGAGAGGTGAAAACACCCTCACGAAAAATTAAAGCAGAATACTCAGCTTTAGCAACATGACGGATAGATTGTAATTGAGTTAGAAAATTAGGTGCCAGCCATGTTGTCATAAAGAACATAAATAGACATGCGGCACTGGCTAAGTACAAAGCAGGCCTTGAAAGAGTCATGGGGGAACAGCCTGCATTGCGCATAATGACAAGCTCTGAATCAGCCAGCATTTTGTTGTAAAGGAATAGGACACCACCAAATAAAGAGAGCGGCAGAATAATTTCTAAAAAACGAGGGATCGCAAAGCCAATCATTTTTAAGAAGGTAGTGGCGGGTGCGCCGGCTTGAATGATAATCTCAAGAAATTTTAGCGACTGCGCCAGCATAATAATGCCCGTGAGCACTACCGTTATAAAAAACGTCGCCAAAATCAAATTTTTCAAAAGATGTCGTTCAAATACGCGCATGGATTGACAAATAGACTATCATCAATCATTTTTGAAGTGAATAATTCATCTCAAGCATAGAAAGTCTCCCATGAAAATCCTTTTCGGTAAAAATGCACAAATATCTTATGACACAGCAATCCTTTTTTTAACGGACATTAAGAAGCTACCGAATAAAGCAAAAATGCTGGATGATTCAGTGAAAGGGCATATTAGTCATACGCTTTCTAATGATAATGGTTTTAAGGCCAAATATGGTCAATCAATTATCGTGCCTTTACCAAAATCAGCCGCCTATAAGCGTGTCCTTATTATGGGTATTGGTGATGTGAAAGAAATCACGGATCAAAAATTGCGCCAGTTAGGCGGTAAGCTACAAGTAGCTTTAAAAACAGCTTCAGCAGAAAAAGCCTTATATTTATATGAAGAAGATAAAGTTTTAGCTGTTGAGAAGTTTAATTTGATCGCAGAAGGGTTGTTACGTCGTAACTATGTTTTTGATCGCTATAAAACAAAGAAAAAAGAAGATGAAGCAAAGGCTGATATTCACTCAGTAACGCTTGATGCAGAAGAGTTGTCGGCTGTTAAGAAAGGCTTTAAAGAGGTTGAAGCATTAATAGGGGGTGTTGATTTTACCCGTGATCTTGTATCTATGCCGCCGAATGATCTTTATCCAGAGAGTTTTGCTAAAATCGTTGAAAAAGAACTTAAACCTTTGGGTGTTAAGGTAACAATCATTGATGAGAAAAAATTACTTAAAATGGGTGCTGGCGCCATTATGGCGGTGGGGCAAGGCTCAGCTCGTCAACCACGCATGGTAGTATTGGAATATAACGGCAAAGGCAAGGTGAGTAAAACGCCTGATCTGGCAATTGTGGGTAAAGGAATTACCTTTGATACAGGCGGTTATAATATAAAGACATCTAATATGCATTGGATGCAATTTGATATGGGAGGCGCTGGGATTGTTTCGGGTGTGATGAAATCGTTAGCATTGGCAAAATCAAAAAAACATGTCGTGGCCGTTTTAGCGTTGGCTGAAAATATGGTCTCTAGTAATGCGTATCGTCCATCGGATATTATTAAGTCGCTTTCTGGGCAAACAATAGAAGTGTTGAACACGGATGCTGAGGGGCGTTTAGCAATGTGTGATGCAATGACATATGTGCAAAAAGAATATAAATCGAAAAAACTCGTTGATATTGCGACATTGACAGGTGCTTGTATGGTTGCGTTAGGACATGAATTTGGTGGTGTATTCACGCCAGATGATGCGTTTTGGGCGAAAATTGATGTGGCGAGTAACGACACTGCTGATAAAGCGTGGCGTATGCCGATGACTGAAGCATGGGATAAGGAAGTCAAAGGAAGTGCTGCCGATCTTAAAAACTTAGGCGATGGTGCTTTTGCTGGTGCTTCTACGGCAGCAGCGTTTTTAAAGAATTTTGTCGAAAAAGACGTGTCTTGGGCACATTTTGATGTGGCGGGCGTTGTCTGGTCGTTCAAGGACGGTGATTTGTACGCCAAAGGCGCGACAGGTTACGGCGTTGACCTTTTGTATACCCTAATCAATAGCTAAATTTTAGTTTTACGAAATATTAACCTCTGTTTAGTACCCTAAAAACTAACATAAAGGGGTTTATATGGTTTTTGGGGAGTTAGCTGGGTTTTTTGCGTCAATTTTGGCGACATTAACTTTTTTACCACAAGTATTAAAGACTTGGCGAACGCGCGATAGTAAAAGTCTCTCCGCAATGACGTTGACCTTTTCTTTTTTGGGTAATCTTGGTTGGCTGATAAATGGGCTGGCGTTCAATAACGCCCCTCTTATAATGTCAGGCTCGCTTATTATGGTGCTGATGCTGCCTTTATTCTATATCAAATATAAGAATAAAGAGCTTGTCGATTTAGCCAAAATAAGAGCAGGATTATTGGCTCTGTTTATTGTCCCAAGAACTGATCCTTAATAAATTCTCTTTTTCTTTAAAAAATCTGCATTCTTTTGTTGACATACGCTGCGCCTTGAGGATATAGTCCGCGCACATGTGAATGGATGAACTGGTCGTAAGCTAGAATTTGACTGCATTAAACACAGTTCCTCTCCATCAAAATGCCCGAATTTTTTCGGCGTTGTTTTGATCGATTATTTCATCCCCCACATCATTGATATAAATAAAGTTAGGAAAGCTTGAAAGAATGCCAACCATACAGCAGTTAATTCGTAAGCCACGTGAGCTACAGAAAAAAGTTAAAAAGAACAGAGCGTTGAAGCGTAATCCGCAAAAACGTGGTGTGTGTACACGTGTGTATACAACAACACCTAAAAAGCCGAACTCAGCTTTACGTAAGGTCGCTAAGGTTCGTTTGACTTCAGGATTTGAAGTTATTTGTTATATCCCAGGTGAAGGCCACAATCTTCAGGAGCACTCAGTCGTGCTTGTTCGTGGTGGTCGTGTAAAAGACTTACCGGGTGTTCGTTATACAGTCGTTCGTGGAGCGTTGGATACACAAGGAGTTAAAGACCGTAAGAAGTCTCGCTCACAATATGGTACGAAGAAAGGTAAATAGGCATGTCACGTCGTCATCGCGCAGAAAAAAGAGAAATTCTTCCAGATCCAAAGTTTAATGACTTGGTTCTATCAAAGTTCATGAACAACCTTATGCAGGATGGTAAAAAATCTGTTGCTGAGCGTATTGTTTATGACGCATTGGAAATTGTTGAGAAAAAAGCATCAAATGATCTTCTTGATGAAGCTGCTGTAGAAACAGAAGGCGAAGAAGGAAAATCATCTGCTGGTTCAGCGGGTGGCATGAAGCATAAAGGTCTTCGTGTATTCCACAAAGCGTTGAAAAAAACAGCACCTTATTTGGAAGTACGTTCACGCCGTGTTGGTGGTGCGACATATCAGGTGCCTGTTGAAGTTAAGCCATACCGTGCATCGGCTTTGGCTATGCGTTGGTTGATTGGTGCAGCTCGCAAACGTTCTGAGAACACAATGACTGAGCGTTTGGCACATGAAATTTTGGACGCAGCAAATGACCGTGGGTCAGCTGTGAAAAAACGTGAAGACACACATAAAATGGCTGAAGCGAATAAGGCTTTTGCTCACTTTAGATGGTAATTGGATAGAAGATAACAGGGTTATAAGGACTTTATATTATGAGTAGTACAGACGACATTAACATTTCGCATTACAGAAACTTTGGGATTATGGCGCATATTGATGCGGGTAAGACCACAACAACTGAGCGTGTGTTGTTCTATTCTGGTAAATCTCACAAAATTGGTGAGGTGCATGATGGTGCCGCAACAATGGACTGGATGGAGCAAGAGCAAGAGCGTGGTATTACGATTACGTCTGCTGCAACGACAACATTTTGGAATGGTCCAGAACACGGTGTTGATGCTGGTGCGCCTTTCCGTTTGAATATTATTGATACACCTGGTCACGTTGACTTCACAATTGAAGTTGAGCGTTCATTGCGTGTTCTTGATGGTGCAATCGCTGTGTTTGATGCGAATGCGGGTGTTGAGCCGCAAACTGAAACAGTATGGCGTCAAGGTGATAAGTACCGTGTCCCACGTATGTGTTTCGTGAACAAAATGGATAAAATTGGTGCAGATTTTTATAACTGTATCAAAATGATGATTGATCGCTTAGGTACAAAACCTTTGGCTATTCAGTTACCGATCGGTTCTGAAGATAAATTTGAAGGTCTTGTTGATCTTGTGAAAATGAAAGCGGTTATTTGGGATTCTGAGAATCTTGGCGCAACGTTCCGTGAAGAAGAAATTCCAGCGGATATGCTTGAGCAAGCAAAAGAATATCGTGAAAAATTAGTTGAAATGGCTGTTGAATTAGATGATGCAGCAATGGAACAATACTTAGAAGGTAATGAGCCTGACCAAGCAACGCTAAAAGCATGTATCCGTAAGGGTACTATTTCTGGTGCGTTCGTACCTGTAATGTGCGGTTCTGCTTTCAAAAACAAAGGTGTTCAGCCGATGCTTGATGCGGTTGTTGATTATCTGCCTTCTCCGCTAGATATTGGTGCAATTAAAGGTGTTAAAATGGATGGCGAAACGCCTGATCTTCGTAACCCTGATGTTAAAGAGCCGTTTTCTGCTCTTGCATTTAAGATTATGAACGACCCGTTCGTTGGTACATTAACATTCGTGCGTATTTATTCTGGTGTTCTTGAATCAGGTTCTTATGTGCAAAATACAGTTAAAGACAAGCGTGAGCGTGTTGGTCGTATGTTGTTGATGCACTCAAATAACCGTGAGGAAATCAAAAAAGCCTCTGCGGGTGATATTGTAGCGCTTGTTGGTCTTAAAGACACAACAACAGGTGACACACTTTGTGATGTAAACAAGCCAGTTATTCTTGAGCGTATGGAGTTCCCAACACCAGTTATTGAGATTGCTGTTGAGCCAAAAACAAAAGCGGACCAAGAGAAAATGTCTATCGCTTTACAGCGTTTGGCTGCGGAAGATCCGTCTTTCCAAGTATCTGTTGACCATGAATCTGGTCAAACGATCATGAAAGGTATGGGCGAGCTTCACTTGGATATTCTTGTTGACCGTATGAAACGTGAGTTCAAGGTTGAAGCGAATATTGGTGCGCCTCAGGTTGCTTACCGTGAAACAATCACAAAAGAAGTTGATATTGATTACACACACAAAAAACAGTCTGGTGGTTCTGGTCAGTTTGCGCGTGTTAAAATGATCGTTAAGCCAGGTGAATTAGATTCTGGTTTCACATTTGAAAACAAAGTTACAGGCGGTAACATTCCTAAAGAATATATCCCTGGTGTTGAAAAAGGTATCGATCAGCGCAAAGAAAACGGCATTATTGCTGGTTTCCCTGTAATCGATTTCCATGTAACACTTTATGATGGTGCATATCACGATGTTGACTCTTCTGTGTTGGCGTTCGAGATTGCTGGTCGTATGGGTTTCCGTGAGGCTTTGCAAAAAGCAGGTCCTCAGTTGCTTGAGCCGGTGATGAAAGTTGAAGTAGTAACACCTGAAGAATATATGGGTGATATTATTGGTGACTTGAATTCACGTCGTGGTCAAGTTGCGAGCATGGATGATCGTGGTAATGCAAAAGTTATTACAGCGATGGTGCCACTAGCTAACATGTTTGGTTATATTAATCCGCTCCGTTCTATGTCTTCAGGTCGTGCGCAATTCTCTATGGTTTATGACCATTATGAACCAGTGCCTGCAAATGTTGCTGCTGAAGTAAAAGAAAAAATGGGCGTAAGTGAATAAGTAATTTTGAGTTTTTAAGAAAGGACTAAGAAAATGGGTAAAGAAAAGTTTGATCGCAGTAAGCCACATGCGAATATTGGAACGATTGGTCACGTTGACCATGGTAAGACAACG
>MDSV01233743.1_pt1 | contig 26465 bp, 26 predicted proteins | sample 810851 | NCBI WGS metagenome assembly MDSV01 (sample SAMN05326640, study PRJNA326480) | marine metagenome | isolation source: seawater | place: Atlantic Ocean: North East | collected 2012
ATATATATATATTACATTAATTTTTGACCTATATTTAATCAAACTATGGATAAATATGCTTTAACTGTTGAAAATCTTTCAAAGATTTACTCAAATTCTAAAAGTAAAAAAGAAAATAATGCACTATGTAATATAAATTTCAAAGTTAAACAGGGAGAAATTTTTGGTTTACTAGGCCCTAATGGAGCGGGTAAAACGACCTTTCTAAATATTTTAGGGGGAACCGTTGAAAAAACTGAAGGAAACGTAAATGTATGGGGATTTAATTTAGACAAAAATCCAAGACAAGTAAAAGCTTCAATTGGCATAGTACCCCAAGAAGTAAATTTAGATGCATTTTTCAGTCCAAAAAAACTACTTGAGTTACAAGCTGGTTTATACGGAATTACAAAAGAAAATAGAATTACAGATTTAATTTTAAAGATGGTATCTTTAGAAAAACAAGCAGATGCTTACTCAAGAAATTTATCAGGTGGAATGAAAAGAAGATTGCTTATAGCAAAAGCAATGGTTCATCAGCCACCTATTTTGATTTTAGATGAACCTACAGCTGGAGTGGATGTTGAACTCAGAAATAATCTTTGGAAAAATGTAAAAGAACTAAACAATGAAGGTGTTACAATTATACTAACAACACATTATTTATTTGAGGCGCAAGAAATGTGCGATCGTATTGCAATTATAAATAAAGGTAGTTTAGTTGCTCTAGATACTACTCAAAGTCTTTTGGATAGAATACAAACAAAAAACATAAATTTTAAAGTTAAGGATATAAAAAATAAAAATTTTTCTAAAGTAGAAGGAATAAAACTTAAAATAAATTCGAACGATTCGATCACCATAACTTATGATAAGAAAAGCTTTAATTTTGAGAGTATTATTGAATATCTTAATAAAAATGAGGTAAAAGTACTTGATATTGTTACAGATGACGGTGATTTAGAAGATGTTTTTGTTCAGCTAACAAATAGGTAGATTTAATTGAAAAAAAATATAAATATATACTTATGGAAATAGTTAAAAACATAACCCAGTCAAGATTAGCAAAAAATGTTTTATTAGCATTGCTAGGAACTATTTTTTTAGCCATTTCATCAAAAATCAAAATACCTTTTTATCCAGTTCCAATGACCATGCAAACTATGATTGTTATCACAATCGGAATTTTATATGGTTGGAAACTAGGTATTGCAACAATAACACTTTATTTATTTGAGGGGATTATAGGTTTACCTGTTTTTTCAGGTACTCCAGAAAAAGGAGTCGGCTTAGTTTATTTTACTGGTCCGACCATGGGTTACTTAGTTGGTTTCTTATTTGCAGTTTATCTTGCTGGTAAGTTTAAATATAACGATAATTTAATATTTAATTTTATCAAATTAGTATTAGCGATTAGTTTTATTTACATTTTAGGAATGCTTTGGTTGGGATTTTTGATTGGATGGGAGAAACCAATATTTAAGCTGGGAGCCAAACCATTCTTATTTGCAGAACTTTTTAAAATTTTATTAGTTGTTTTTAGTCTAAAACAAATTAATAAATTGAAAAAATTTTTGTAATTATCTTGGAGATCTTTTAGATAATATTCTTTGTAATGTTCTTCTGTGCATTTTAAGTCTTCTTGCGGTTTCAGACACATTTCGATTACATAACTCAAAAACTCTGTGAATATGTTCCCACTTTACTCTATCTGCAGACATTGGATTTTCTGGTGGTTTTGCTTTTGATTCTGGTGCGGCTAATAAAGCTGCCTCTACATCATCTGCATCCACAGGTTTAGCCATATAATCTATAGCACCTGCTTTGACGGCAGCTACAGCTGTTGGTAAATTCCCGTATCCGGTTAACATTACAATTCTACAATCCTTTTTGGCTAAATATATCTCTTTAACCACATCTAACCCATTGCCATCCTCTAGCCTTAAATCAATCAATGCAAATCCGGGAGGTGTTTTTTTGGCTATTTGGAGGCCTTCAGCCACTGTTTTAGCCTCTTTTACTGAAAAACCCTTCTTTTCCATAGCCCTAGCCAGTCTTCCTCTTAAGGGATCATCATCGTCAAGGATTAGTAATGAATTATCAGCAAAATCTGAAAGTTTCATTTGTTCAGCAGTATCTTTTTGAGTTCTCATTATAGCTTATATAGTTATTCAGAATTATTTTACAACGGTCTAAATCGACATTTTTTTCTTTACATAGAGTCCAAAAAACCTTAAATGCCAAATGATAAGGTTTTTTTTACTAAAATTTTTTGAAAACCTTCTGTGTAAATAAAAGAGGAACACATGAAATGCGAAAATTTAAAGACGTTAACGAATTAGTTAATGAACTAAAACCTGACTATCCCGTGTATTGTATACGGACAGAGTCGATAAGGAAATCTACAAAGTTTTTTAAGAACAACTTTAACGGTAAAATTCTTTACGCAGTCAAAACAAATCCAAATGAAAAAGTAGTAAAACAAATTATTTCGAATGGAATTATTGATTTTGATGTAGCTTCTTTAAATGAGATAAAATTAATTTCAAAAATTAAATCAGACGCAAATATTTACTTTATGCATACAGTTAAAAGTAAAGAAAGTATTAGATCAGCATATTTTAATTATGGAGTAAAAAGTTTTGCATTAGATAGCAAAGATGAATTGAGAAAGATTTTAGATGCTACTAATCAAGCTAAGGACTTAAATCTTTATGTAAGAATTGCTATTTCAAACGAACATGCTGAAATCGATTTATCAAGAAAATTTGGTGCACTCCCATCTGAGGCATTAGGATTAGTTAGATTGTGTAAAGAATACTCAAAAAAACTTGGAATAAGTTTCCATGTTGGATCTCAATGTATGCACAAAATTTCTTACTCGAAAGGTATTAATGAAATTGGTAATATAATTAAAAAAACTAAAATTATTCCTGATATAATAAATGTTGGTGGAGGTTTTCCTTCAATTTATCCTGATTTAAACCCTGAACCATTAGTAAACTATCTCGATGAAATTAAAAAGTCTTTGATTAAACTTAAGCTACCCAAAAAACCTGAAATTATTTGTGAACCAGGAAGAGCAATTGTAGCTGAGAGTGGTTCAACCATAGTAAAAGTTATTCTGAGGAAAAAACAAAACCTTTATATAAACGATGGTACATATGGTTCTTTATTTGATGCAGGTTTTCCAAACTTTGTTTTACCAACCAGAATGATAACTAGTGGGAGAATTCATTCAAAAAAATTAACATCTTTTAGTTTTTTTGGACCAACTTGTGATAGTTTAGACTTTATGAAGGGGCCTTTTTTGTTACCAAATAATATTAAAGAAGGAGATTATATTGAATTAGGACAACTAGGAGCATATGGTTTAACTTTTAGAACAAAATTTAATGGATTTTATTCAAATGAAATATTTGAGCTTGGCGATAAACCCATAATGTCTTTATACGATAACTCAAGTAAAGTTGACTACTTGGTTGCTTAATGACAAAAAAAAATAGTCCAAATATAGGACATAACAAAAAATCATTTTTAAACAGTCCTGTTCAGCATATCGATATTACTTCTTTTGATGCCAGAAAAATCATAGAAGGTATGAGCAAAATGTCTTTTAGCTCAAGAGAAACAGCTAATGCAGCTAAGATCTTTAATGAGATGATATCAGATGAAAATTGTTCAATTTTTTTAACAATTGCTGGGTCTACATCTGCAGGTGGATGTATGAAAATTTACTCAGATTTAATCAAATATAATATGGTAGATGCTGTTGTAGCAACAGGAGCTTCTATAATTGATATGGATTTTTTTGAAGCCTTAGGATTTAAACATTATCAAGGATCACAATTTCAAGATGACGCTGAATTAAGAAATAACTATATTGATAGGATTTATGACACTTATATCGACGAAGAGGAACTTCAGGCCTGTGATCAGGCGATATGTGATATAGCTGACTCTTTAGATCCTAAGCCCTATACATCAAGAGAATTTATAGAAAATTTAGGCAAATACCTAAAAAAAAATGCAAAAAAGAAAAATTCACTTATAGAGACAGCTTATGACAATAACGTACCAATTTTTTGTCCAGCATTTACTGATAGTTCTGCTGGGTTTGGATTGGTAATGCATCAAGAAAAAAATCCTAAAAAACACATTACAATTGACTCAATCAGAGAACTAAGAGAGTTAACAGAAATTAAAATTAAATCTAAGCAATCTGGCTTAATGATGATTGGTGGTGGTGTACCTAAAAATTTCATTCAAGATACTGTTGTTTGTGCAGATCTTATTGGAAAAAAGGTTGATATGCATAAATACGCAGTACAAATTACAGTTGCTGATACAAGAGATGGCGCGTGTAGTAGCTCAACCTTAAAAGAGGCAAGTTCATGGGGTAAGGTTGACATAGCTAAAGAACAAATGGTTTTTGCCGAAGCTACAAGTGTACTGCCTTTAATAGCTAGTGACGCTTATCACAATAAAAATTGGAAAAATAGAAAAAAAAGAAATTTTTCTGAATTGTTCAAATCTTGAATGAATTATTTAAGTCAGAAAAAGGGATTTCTTGGATACGATGCTAAGCATAAAATTAATAATAAAGTAGTTATTGTTCCCTTTGGTTTAGAAAAAACTGTTAGTTATGGCAAAGGAACAAGAAATGGTCCAAAAGAGATTATAAAAGCATCTCATCAAGTTGAGCTTTTTGATGAAGAATTAAATAGTGAACCTTATAGATATATAGGTATTAAGACTCTTAAGCCGTTTAAAATAAAAAAGAATATAAAGTCTGCTTTAAATCAACTCTCTAATATAAATAAAAAAATTTTATTTGAAAAAAAATTTCCGTTTATTTTGGGAGGTGAGCACTCTATTACACCTGCATCAATTAAAGCTTTCACACATAAATATAAAAAAATATTAATAATTCATTTTGATGCACACGCAGATTTGAGAAATAGCTATAATGGAGAAAAATTTTCTCATGCCTCTGCTATAAGAAGATGTCTTGATTATAAAAATGTTAGCGTCATTTCTCTTGGAATAAGAAATCTCTCACAACTTGAAATGGACTTTTACAAAAAAAACAAAAATAGAATAAAGATATTTTGGGGAAAAGATAAAAAAAGCTGGAATTTGAAAGATATTATAAATCTTTGTAAAAGAAAAAATGTATATATTACCTTTGATGTAGATAGTTTAGACTCAAGTATAATGCCTGCCACAGGTACGCCTGAACCCGGAGGTTTATTATGGGAGGAAGTACTACCAATTTTAAAAAAGATCTGTGAATCTTCAAATATTATTGGCGCAGATATCAATGAATTAGCTCCTATTAAGAATTTTGATTCATATAACTTCTTAGTTGCTAAATTAGTATATAAAATTTTAGCTTATGTTTTTAAATTTAAGAGTAGTTAATTAAATCTCTAATTTTCCAAACAATAATAACCGAAGCTCCGCCTAATTTTTTATCTTGTAAGAAATTTAAATTTGCCAATTGTCTTTCTAAAAGAGTTTTACCCAAAAAAGTTCCTAATCCTGTTCCTGCATTGGTGCTTACACGTCTAGATTTTGATCTTATATAGGGTTCTCCAATAATCTCGATTATGTCTTCAGGAAAACCAGGCCCATCGTCATTAATTTCTAGTTGAACACTTTCATTATCACTATCTACTACAATTTCAACTTTGCTTTTAGAAAACTTAATTGCATTACCAATAAAATTTCTTAATCCATAAATTAATTCAGGGGATCTTTGGAAATTTATCTTATTTTTATCTCTCTCAATATTTAGAATAATTTCCTTAGATGAAGTTTCTTTAAACGATTCGATTATTTCATCTAACAAATTTTCAAAATTTGTTTTACTAAAAAATTTATCATCTTTAATTTGTTTTTTTGAAATCTTTTTTAATATTTCTCCACATCTTTTTGTTTGGCTTACTAATAGATCAACATCTTTTGAATATTCACTGTTTTGTCCTATTTCTTTTTTTAGTTCCGAAGCAACAACACTAATGGTTGCTAAAGGTGTCCCCAAAGAGTGTGCTGCCGCTGCTGCTTGGCCTCCTAAAGACTCTAATTCATATTCTTTTGCTACTACTTGCTGTAATTTGTTTACTGCATTAGATCTTCTTTTACTCTCTCCAGAAAATCTGACGCCAAAATAACTTAAGAAAACAAGGCCGATTATAATTGCAATAAAATAACCTGTTAGATATAATTTAGGGAAGGTAACCGAGCCATCATGTATCCCAGGCAAAGGGTAATGAAAAATAGTTAATAATAATAAAAATATTATAGTCAAAATTCCAAGAATTATTGTTGTTCCCATGCTTAGAAAAGTTGAAGATACAATTGTTGGGATAATCATTAGTATTGAAAATGGATTAGAAATACCGCCGGTTAAATATAATAATATCGATAATTGGACTAAATCATAAATTAAGAAAAAACTCGCGTATAAATCTTTAAGTTGAATAGTCTTGACTTTAAATTGTAAGATTAAATTTGTTAATAGCCCAAATGAAATTACAATGTGAGCAATAAAAATTGGGAAATCTAATTTTAAATAAAAATAAACTATATTTATTGCGGTTAATTGACCAATAATAGCTATCCATCTTAAAATTATTAATTGTTTCCTATCTAAATTAAGATTCTCTCCTAATCTAAAAAGAGTAGAAATATTCATGATTGAATTATATATCTAAATTAACTACATCCAAAGCATTGCTGGTAATGAAATCTTTTCTAGGCGCTACTTCATCTCCCATTAAAACTTCTATCATTTTTTGATCTTCCTTAGACTTTTCTTTTGTGCCTTTTGTGTACTGAACTCTTAGCATTGTTCGATTATCTGGATTTAACGTTGTTTCCCATAATTCTTCCGGATTCATTTCTCCTAATCCTTTAAATCTTTGTATAGATAATTTTTCCCTTTGCTCCTGCAAGAATTTAGAATATTCGCGAGAACCTTTTTTAAACTTCTTATCACTTGTACCTGAAACCTTCAAAATATAGTCTTCTAATGCTTTTTCATCTTTTATATAAACACTTTTATTAGATTTAGTAACTTTGAATAATGGAGGTTGCGCTAAATAAATATGCCCGTTTTCAATTAATTGATTAAATGGATAATTATTGAAAAATGTTAACAATAAAGTTCTAATATGTGACCCATCTACATCAGCATCAGTCATAATAACAATTTTATCGTATCTTAAATTCTCTATATTAAAATCTTTAGATCCAGTTCCTAAAGCATTTATTAAAGTTACTATTTCGTTAGACGACATCATTTTTGATAATGCTTTAGTTGATTGATCTTCACCATTAGACTTACCATTCACAAATGTGTTTAAAATCTTGCCCCTTAGTGGAAGCACAGCTTGATATTCACGAACACGCCCTTGTTTTGCAGATCCACCAGCTGAATCACCCTCGACAATAAATAATTCTGTACCTTCTTTTTTTTGTATTTGGCAGTCGGCTAATTTTCCTGGTAGCCCTGATAGTTCAAACGCACCTTTCCTTCTAACGTTATCTCTTGCTTTTCTAGCAACATCTCTAGCCATTGCGGCTTGGGAGATTTTTTCAATAACAGTTTTTGCAATTGAGGGGTTTTGATCAAACCATGTTGAAACTTTATCATTAATTATGTTTTCAACAATTAATCTTATTTCAGAGGATACAAGTTTATCTTTTGTTTGAGATGAAAATTTAGGATCTGCCATCTTAATTGATAAGACAGCTGTTAATCCCTCTTTAATATCTTCACCAGACAATGTAATTTTATTCTTTTTGCTATTTCTTTCATTTGAATATTTATTTATTACTCTAGTAAGGGCACTTCTAAAACCAAGCAAATGAGTTCCACCATCTTTTTGTGGTATATTATTCGTAAAAGGAAGAACTTCCTCGGAGTAACCAGCGTTCCATTCAAAAGCACACTCAACAACTACATTATTTTTTGTTGCTGCTACAAAAACCGGTTTTTTAAAAACCTCTTTTTCATTTTTATTGACTAAAATCGGTCTTTTATTATTAATGTGCTTAACAAACTCGACTATTCCACCATCGTATTTATGTATAAATTCTTTTTCTTTTTTTAATGTTCTGTCTAACAAAGTAATCCGTATGCCTTTATTTAAAAAAGCCAATTCCCTTATCCTTTTATCTAAGATTGATGAACTAAATTTAATTGAAGAAAAGACTTTATTAGAAGGCAAAAAACTTATTTTTGTCCCCTTTTTTTTTGTATTTCCAATTTTTTTCAAAGGTTTAAGTGTATTTCCATTTTCAAAATTTATTTCGTACTCTTTCCCATCTCTATAAATATTTAAAGACAGCTTTTCTGATAAAGCATTCACAACAGATACTCCTACGCCATGCAAGCCGCCTGATACTTTGTACGAATCATGATCAAATTTTCCTCCTGCATGTAATTGTGTCATAATAACTTCTGCAGCTGATACTTTTTCACCTTTATGCATATCCACAGGTATACCTCTTCCGTCATCTTCAATTGTAACTGTGTTATCTTTATTAATGGAAACAGCAATATTTTTACAGTGACCTGCTAAAGCTTCATCTATAGCATTATCCATAACTTCGAAAACCATATGATGTAATCCGGTTCCATCATCGGTATCACCGATGTACATTCCGGGTCTTTTTCTTACGGCGTCCAAGCCTTTTAAGACTTTGATCGAGTCAGCACCATAAGTTGGTTTATTTGAAACAGAATTTTTTGGCATCTTAATTATTTTTTAGACCAAAGTTTATAACATTTTTTTAAGATAATAGAAAACGAAGGAAGCAGGGTATTGCTTAGAATTATTTAATTGCAACGTTTATTAGCTTGAAATAAAAAATTATTTGTAAATTTTCTAAAACTAGATTTTCATCGGCATAATAACATAATAACTGTTTTTATCAGAGGCATCTTCAATTAAAACCGGTGAAGCAGAATCTTTGAAATTCATCTTTAAATTTTTATCTTCGATTTCTGAAGCAATATCTATTAGATATTTTGAATTAAAACTTATATTTAAGTTACTAGAATTAAAGGTGGCTTTTATTAATTCATTTCCTTCCCCAGAATTAGCGCTATTTACTGAAAGTTGAATATTTTCTTTGCTTATAGCTAATTTTACTCCTTCCTTTCTGTCTAATGAAACAGTAGTAACTCGTTCAATAGAATTGATGAAGTCTTTACATGAAACTACCAATGATTTTTCATTATTTATTGGCACAACCTTTTTGTAATCAGGAAATTTTCCATCTATTACCTTGGAAATTAATTTAATATTACCAAGCGAAAACTTAATCTTGTTATCACTAATTTGCACTGAAACCTTTTCATTAAAATCAGTTAAAAGTGAGCAGAGTTGGTAAACTGTTTTTCTAGGTAATATTAAAGATGAAAACTCATCAACATTATCTATTTCTATACTACTTGAAGATAACCTGTGACTGTCTGTAGCAACACCCGTCAAAAAATTTCTCTCCTGTGACTGAGTAATATGTAAAAAAATTCCATTCAAATAGTGTCTTGTATCATCATTTGAAATAGAAATTTTCGTTTTATTGAGTAGTTTCAAAAATCTTTTATTATCCAAAAAAATTTCAGAGCCTTCAAAATTATCAGAAAAAGTTGGAAAGTTATCAGTTGGTAAGCATAATAAATTGAAATCTGAATTAGCACTTTTTAAACTTAGCTTATTTTCTGATTTTAAATCAAAAATTAATTCCGAATTGGATGATATTTTCCTTAAAATATCATATAAGACTGCGGCTGAAGTTGTTGTGCTACCCTCCTCGTTAATCTTAATTTCATGAATTTCGTCGTAAAATATTATATCTAAGTCTGTTGCAACAATAGATAACTTATTATCTTTCAGCTGCAATAAAACATTTGATAAAATAGGAAGGGTATTTTTTTTTTCAACAATACCTTGTACAAAATTTAATGATTTTAATAATATATCTCTTTTAACAGTAAATTGCATTACTACTTTTTTTTTATTCTAGTAATAAATCTTTAATTTGATTAATATTTTTTTTCATTTCGTCATCCTGTTCGGACAGTCTTGTTATAGTTTTAACTGCATGAATAACAGTTGTATGATCTCTATTTGCAAACCTTCTTCCTATTTCTGGTAAGGACCTAGTAGTCATTTTTTTTGCTAAGTACATTGCTATTTGTCTAGGTCTGGCTAAAGGTCGAGAGCGTCTTTGCGATAACATTTCATTTAATGGAATATTAAAATAATTTGAAACAATATTTTGAATCTTATCTACTGTAATTATCTTAACTTGGTTAAAAATATCTTTAAGAATATTTTTACAATCGTTAACAGTTAAAACTTTGTTATGCACTCTGCTAAATGCAATTACTCTATTTAAAATACCTATTAATTCTCGAATACTGGTTTTGCTCTCGTTTGCAATAAAGTTAATTACATCATCATTCAAATTAATCTTTTCTTTAAACTGAGTTTCGATTTCATTTATCTTTTTTTTAATTATTTTAGTTTTAAGCTCAAAATCTGGTGAGTCGATATCAACTACCAGACCTCCAGCCAACCTAGATTTTATTCTTTCTTGTATTCTATCAAGTTTCATTGGATTTCTATCAGCAGATATAATTATTTGAGACCCTTTATCCATTAAACTATTAAATGTATGAAAAAATTCTTCCTGTAAACTTTCCTTTCCTCTCATGAATTGTATATCATCAATTATAAAAATTGATGATTTTCTAAAAAAATCTTTAAAATTAACCATATCATTTTTCTTAATAGATTTAATAAAGTGATACATAAATCTTTCAGCTGATATAAACATAACATTATTTTCAGACTGTAGCTCAATCCCAATAGCATTTAATAGGTGTGTCTTACCTAACCCTACACCGCCACAAATATATAAGGGGTTATATCGTGAAATATGCTCACAAACTTTTTTTGAATAAGAGAGCGCAATTTCATTGCTCTTACCTTGAACAAAGTTTTCAAAGTTTAAATTTGGGTTCAGCCTATTATAGTTTAATATTGAATCTTTAATTTCAGAAACTTTACTCAAATCATCAATCTTTATTGAATTAAGAGAACCTTTGTTTTCTTCAATTATTTTAAATTCAATTCTATTTAAGCTTAATTTAAAACTTTTAACTTGCTCTAAAATTTTATCTAAATATCGAGAAACTATCCAATCCCTAAAAAACCTTGTTGGTACTCCAAGTATTAAATAATCATTATATTCTTTAATTAGGGAAATCTTCTGAAGCCAACTAATATAAATTTCACTTCCAAATGTTTTTTTGAAGGAATTTTGAATATCATTCCAATTTAATGTTTTTTCCTCCTCGGAAATATAAACATTTTGTTTTTTAGTATTATTTTTGTCCATGTAATTAATTCTTAAAGAGATTCCTTTAAACGCTTTTTATTAATCTTTTGCAACTAGCCACAGGTTGTAATGTAAAAAAAACTTAATCAGGTTGTAGACTAATCGTACAGATAGAAAAAAAGAATTTACAACTATTCAAAGAAATTAAATTATAAAAAAACTAAATATAGTTTTAGATTAAAGATTTAATCTACTTCTTGGAAAAAATTTATTTTAACTTTTTTGATGTTCTAGAAATTTTTCTTGCAGCGGTTCGCTTATTTACTACCCCTGATTTAGCAACCTGCGTTAGAATTGATTGGAATTTTGAAAAAAACTTTTTTGCTTCTGCCTTATTTTTTGATTTTATTAAAGAATCCATCTTTTTTACAGCATTTTTGTATTTACTTTTTCTAATTCTATTAAAATGAGTTTGTCGTTTAACTCTTCTTACTCTTCGGATTGCTGATTTTGTATTAGGCATTGTTTAAATTATATATATGCCAGTATTATCAGGGTCAACTTTATTATTTTTGGCATTTAACACAAAAAAAACTTGAGCGATTAGATATTTTAATTTTTTTTATCACTCCTTTGCAATCAGTGTTAGAACATTTCGATCCATTTCGACCATAAACATTGAAATGTTGTTGAAAATTTCCTTTTTTTCCAATGCTGTTTGAGAAATCTTTTATAGATGAGCCTCCAAACAAAATAGCCTTTTTAAGTATTTTTTTTGTATTAAATAGTATTTTTTTAATTTCATTGTCACTTAACTTTTTAAGGATTCTTTGAGGGCTAATATTACTAAGAAATAGAACTTCATTAACATAAATATTTCCTAAACCTGAAACGAATTTTTGATCCATAAGAAGATTTTTAATAATATTGTCTTTTTTTTTTTCTAATGAGATTTTAAAATAATTAAAATTAAAATTAATACTTAGTGGTTCAGGACCAAGTATATTTAAGTGCTTATTTCTTTTAATTTCTTGATTTAAAATAACTTTAATAAAACCAAATTTTCTGACATCATTATAAATTAATTTTGTATTGTTTTTAAAAAAGAAAATCAACCTATCGTGTTTAATATCGTTTTCACTTTCATGATAATAAAAACTAGTTTTTTTTGTTCTATGATTTTTCTTTTTAATAAAAAATTTTCCAGTCATACCTAAATGAATTAGCATTGCTAAATCTTTTTTGTTAAAATGAAACAATAGATATTTAGCCATTCTTTGAACTCTACTAATTCTTAAGCCTATTAATTTCCTTATTTTTCGCTTGTTCACTTTATATCTTAATCTTCCATCGATAATTTTTATATCTTTTATGGGTGATTGTTTGATTTCTTTTTCTAAAGACTTTTTAACAACTTCAACTTCTGGTAATTCTGGCATATAATTTAATTATGAAAAATACTTTTAATAATAAAACAAAATTAGTCAATTCCGTATTTTCTAGTGTTTATAAAAAATACGATTTGATGAATGATATAATGTCATTTGGTATACACAGATCTTGGAAAAGAAAACTTTTAGATTGGATGAATCCTCAATTTGGTAATTCTTTAGTGGATGTGGCTTCTGGAACAGGAGATATAGCAAAAATTTACTCGGACAGAACTAATAACTCTTCATTAATTGCCTGCGTAGAACCTAATGATAAAATGTTTTTAAATGGAAAAAATAGATTAAAAAACTTAAAAAATGTTAAATGGTACAATTTATCAGCAGAAAAATTACCTTTTGAAAAAGATACTTTTGATTTTTACACAATTAGTTTCGGAATAAGAAATGTTTCTAACATAAACTCTGCTTTAGATGAGGCCTTCAAAGTTTTAAAACCAGGTGGAAGATTTATGTGTTTAGAATTTTCAAAAATAAACAATGAAATAATCAATTTATTCTATAAAAACTATTCAAGATTAATTCCTGTCCTTGGAAAATATGTTGTAGGTTCATCAGAACCATATGACTATTTAATTAAAAGTATTAATGACTTTTACTCACAAGATGAATTAATTGAATTAATTAAAAATAGAGGTTTTTCAAACGTAGAATATAGAAATTTATCAAACGGTATTTGTGCAATTCATTCTGGATGGAAAATTTAAATGTTTAATAGAGTTTTTCAGTTATTTAAAATTGCAAGAAAATTATCAACCTCTGGGGCAATTGATACTGTTAATCAATTATACAATTTACCTTTAATAGTTAATATTTTTTTTAATGTTATTTCTATTGGTTCTTCAAAAAAAACTTATAATAATCAAAAAAAAGCAGGTGAAAAACTATGTATTGCACTTGAAGGAATGGGAACTACTTTTATTAAACTTGGCCAATTTCTTGCAACAAGACCGGATATAATAGGTGAAGAGTTAGCAAAGGATCTAGAAAAATTACAAGACAAATTACCAGCATTTGATACATACGAAGCAAAAAAAATTATAAAAAAAGAAGTTGGCGACTCTCAATTTAAAAAGATTACAGAGTTAAGTGAACCTATCGCTGCAGCTTCAATAGCGCAGGTCCATATAGCTAAAATTAGTGATGAAAATCAAAATAAAGATGTAGCAATTAAAATTCTTAGACCGAACATTGAAAAACTATTTAATGAAGAGTTAGACGCATTAATGCTATTTGCTTATATTATTGAGAATACAATATCAAAAGCTAAAAGACTAAAATTAGTTGAAGTTGTTTATCTTTTGCGGGAAATTACAAATATTGAGATGGATCTTCGTTTTGAGGCTGCTGCCGCAAACGAACTATATGAAAATACAATTAATGATAAAGGTTTTAATGTTCCAAAAATCTATTGGAATTATACATCAAAAAAGATTTTAACTTTGGATAAAGTAAATGGGGTTTCTATAAGAGAACATGAAAAAATAAAAGACTATGGAATTAATTCTGAAATTTTGGCTAAAAACTTAATTCAACATTTTTTAAAACAAGCCGTCAGAGATGGTTTTTTTCATGGTGATATGCACCAAGGTAATTTATTCGTAGATCAAAAAGGCAACATAATACCAGTTGATTTTGGTATTATGGGTAGACTTGATAAAGATAATAGAAAATTCCTTGCTGAAATTTTATACGGATTTATTCAAAGAGATTATAAAAAAGTTGCAGATGTTCATTTTCAAGCAGGATTAGTACCACAGGGTGCATCGAAGGATGAGTTTGCTCAGGCATTAAGATCAGTTGGTGAACCTATATTTGGACAGTCAATAAAAGATATATCTGGAGGAAATTTATTAGCACAACTTTTTGAAATAACAGAGAAATTTAATATGCCTACTCAAACACCATTATTAATTTTACAAAAAACTATGGTTGTTGTTGAAGGTGTTGCAAGAAAACTCTACCCTGAAACAAATATATGGGAAGTGTCTAGGCCAGTCTTAGAAGATTGGCTTAAAAATGTTAAGAGCCCGCAAAATACTTTACAAACGGCAATTAACACATCTTCAGAAATTATAAAAAGAGTACCTGATTTTCCAGAATTTATCGATAAAGCTAATTACGCACTTCAATTAGTGGCTGAAGGGAAACTTAATTTTAACGTGGTAAATAATAAAAATTTAGAAGTAGAACAAATGAAGTTAAAAAATTTTAAAAACAATTTAATTATAGGGTTTTTAGGTATTGTAATTGTATCATTATTAGTATTTTAATTGATTATGTCTTTAAAAAATAAAAAAATCTTATTAATAATAGGCGGAGGAATATCTGCGTATAAATCTCTTGACCTAATAAGACTTTTAAAAAAGAGTAATGTAAATGTAAAAGCAATTCTTACTCGAAGTGGAAGAGAGTTTGTTACACCTTTATCAATAACAACATTAACAAAAAATAGAACTTTTGAGAATATTTTTGATAAAAAAACTGAAAGTGAAATTGGTCATATTTCTTTATCTAGATGGGCTGATTTAATCATAGTGCTTCCAACAACTGCTAATTTCATGACAAAATTATCTATCGGCAAAGCTGAGGATTTAGCAACTACAGTTTTGTTAGCGTCAAACAAAGATACTCTCTTAGTACCGGCAATGAATGTTAGAATGTGGCTTCATAAGGCCACTCAAAAAAACTTTAGTATTTTACAGGATTATGGTTATCATTTTATCGGGCCAGAAAAAGGAGAAATGGCTTGTGGCGAATATGGAGAAGGCAAGATGTCTAGTCCACGTCAAATTTTTTCTTATATTAAAAATTATTTTAATAAAAAGGATATTGTTAAAGCCAAAAAATTTACTGCTTTAGTTACGACTGGTCCAACAAGGGAATATATGGACCCCATAAGATATTTAAGTAACGAATCAAGTGGTAAACAAGGTTACGAAGTAGCTTTAGCACTTAAGAGATTAGGAATTAAAACAAAACTGATAGCGGGGCCATCTAATTTTGTTTCATCTCAGGGTTTAAAAATAAAAAAAATAATCTCGGCAAAACAAATGCTTTTTGAAGTAAAAAAATCTCTTCCAGTAGATATTGCAGTTTGTGCGGCAGCTGTTTCTGATTATAAACCAGTTAACAAAAGTAAAAATAAAATAAAAAAAAGCATGACAACGTTAAGTAACGTAGAATTTGAAAAAAACCCTGATATATTAGAATTTTTAGGTAAAAATAATAAGAGTCGACCAAAAATAGTAGTTGGTTTTTCAGCAGAAACAGAGAATTTAATTCAAAATTCAAAAATTAAAATGCGGGACAAACATTGTGATTTAATAATTGCTAATGATGTTTCAAAGAAGAATTCTGTGTTTAACTCTGATTACAATAAAGTTTCAATAATTGAAAAAAATGGAAAAATTAGATCAATATCAAAAAATAAAAAAAGTTTTATAGCAAATTCTATTGCTAAAATCATTTTAGATAAAATATTAATAGATGGTAGAAATATTAATTAAAAGACTTTCTAATAAAGTTTCACTTCCTAAATACGAAACTGATGGATCGTCTGGCATGGACTTGTCTGCTAATGTGGAATCAACTGTTTCTGTCCCCCCCGGAAAAATTGCAATTATACCTACTGGATTAGCACTATCTATTCCCAAAGGTTATGAAATACAAATTAGACCAAGATCTGGAATAGCTGCCAAAAAACATGTAAGCGTTTTAAATACTCCAGGAACCATTGATGCTGATTATAGAGGCGAAATAAAAGTAATTTTAATTAATCATGGAACAGAAAATTTTAATATTGAGACTGGTCTTCGAATTGCACAAATGGTTGTTTGTCCAATAGTACAGGCAAAATTGAGAGAAGTTGATAATTTAGACAGTACGGAAAGAGGTGCAGGCGGTTTTGGTTCTACAGGAATCAAATGATTTAAAATGAAAGTTGATATTAACCAATATAAAAGATACGAAAAACAGATAATCTTAAAGAATATTGGCCTTGCAGGTCAAAAAAAATTATTTTCAGCTAAAGTATTAATAATTGGATTAGGTGGATTAGGCTGTCCACTAATAACTTATTTAGCAACTTCCGGAGTAGGGAATATAGGAGTTGTAGATTTTGATAAAGTAGAAATTTCAAATTTAAATAGACAAACTTTATTTAATCCAAGTGATCTGGGAAAATCGAAAGTTAAACAAATACAAAAAATTATAAAAAAAATAAATAATAACATAAAAGTAACTCCTTTTGATATAAAGCTCACATCAAAAAATATTAAAAGGATATTAAATAAATTTGATATTATATGCGATGGGACAGATAACTTTCATACAAGGTATTTAATTAATGATTATTGCAGAAAAAATAAAAAGATACTAATTTCAAGTGCTATAAATAAGTTTGATGGACAATTAATAAAATTTGATTTTAAAAAAAAAGGTCCTTGCTATAGATGCTTTATGCCAGAGCCTCCTAATATGAACAATAATTGTCAGGCCGAAGGAGTCTTTTCTCCTTTAGCAGGAATAATGGGAACACTTCAAGCAAATGAAGTTTTAAAAACAATTTTGGAAAATAAATCAAAAAATAATGGTTATTTGTTTTTTTTTGATGCTTTAGAAACTAAATTAAGAAAATCAAAATTATCTATCAATCCAAAATGTGTAAATAAATGTTCAAAACTCTTCTTATAATCCTATATATGTTATCTTTTCAAAATTTTAGTTTTGCTAAAGATGAATACTTCTTAACATTACGTTACGATAAAGTTAATCTTCGTCAAGGTCCTTCAAGGGATTATCCTATAAAAATTTTTTATACAAAGAAATTTTTACCAGTTCTTGTCCAAGATAAATCTGATAATTTTAGAAAGATCAAAGATCACGAAAATAATACTGGCTGGATACATTTATCTCAATTATCAAAAAAGAAAGCGGCAATTATAATTGACGAAAAGGTAGTTATGTTTAAAAGTTCTACTAACTTTTCAAAACCAATTGTTATCTTAAAAAAAGGACGACTCACAAAAGTCATTAAATGTAAAATAAATTGGTGTAAAGTTAAGTCTGAAAATTTTAAGGGTTGGGTTAAGAGGGAAAGTTTATGGGGCTTACTTTAACTTTTCATTTTAGAAGCCCAAAATTTATCTAACAAAAAATACCAAACAGCATTTGCTAGTGGCTCAACGATTGCATCGGTCAACGCTACCATAAACGGTACATCTGCGATTAACATAAGAACTGTAATTGCAATGGCAAAGTGACCAATAGTGTAAACAATTGTCCTTAATATTGAACCTCTATTACTGCTGTAAACATTTTTTGCAGCGTTAAATATACCTTGTGTAAGTTCTGCCATTTTAATTAAATTTTTTCACTTCTTGTCTGTCAGAATTCATTATTTTTGTCCAAACTTTTATGAAGTCTTTAATAAATTTTTCTTTATTATCATCTTGAGCGTATACCTCTGCGTAAGCTCTTAGAACAGAATTAGAGCCAAAAACAAGATCCACTCTTGAAGCCGTAAATTTAGTTTTTTTTGTTTTTCGATCAATTATTTCATAAATATTTTTATCAAGAGGTTTCCAAATAAATTTCATATCTGTTAAGTTAACAAAAAAATCATTTGTTAATATACCTGGCTTACTTGTAAATACGCCATGTTTACTACCCCCATGATTTGTATCTAATACCCTCATGCCACCAACAAGAATTGTCATTTCCTTTGCTGAAAGATCCATTAAAGATGCTCTGTCTAGCATCATTTCTTCTGGACTAACTGCGTAATCTTCTTTAACCCAATTTCTAAAGGCGTCATGTAGTGGTTCTAATACTTTAAAAGAATCTATATCTGTTTGATCTTGTGATGCATCTCCTCTGCCCGGGGAAAAAGGAACCTTAACTTTAAACCCACTTTTTTCGATTGATTTTTCTAATCCAACATTGCCTGCAAGAACAATAATATCTGCAACACTCGCTTTTACTTTATCAGCTATTTTTTCTAATTTTTTAATTACTTTATTTAATCTAATTGGTTCATTTCCTTCCCATTTATTTTGAGGTAGCAACCTTATTCTTGCTCCATTAGCACCACCCCGGCAGTCTGTTCTTCTATATGTTCTTGCGCTATCCCATGCTGTGCTAATTAACTCACTATTTTTTAAACCAGCTGTTTCGATTAATTTTTTTGCTTTTTTCAGATTAAAGCTCTTATTGCCTTTAGGTACTGGATCTTGCCAAATTAAATCCTCTTTTGGCGCATCGGGTCCAATATAATATTTTCTAGGACCCATATCTCTGTGTGTTAATTTAAACCATGCTCTAGTAAAAGTTTCAGACATATATTTGTGATCCTTTCTAAACTTTTCAGAAATTTTTCTGTAACTTGGATCCATTTTCATTGCCATGTCTGCATCAGTCATTATCGGGTTTCTTCTTATAGATGGATTTGCTAAGTCAACAGGTTTGTCATCCTCTTTCATGTTTATTGGTTCCCATTGACTTGCTCCTGCTGGACTTTTTTTTAACTCCCAATCATAATCCAATAATAATTTTAAATACGAGTCATCCCATTTGTTTGGATGTGTTGTCCAAGCTCCCTCTATACCACTTGTAACTTGCTCAACGCCTAACCCTCCTCCACCTTTTCGATTCCATCCAAAGCCCTGCTCATGTATTTCACCTGCTTCGGGTTCTGGTCCTAGTAAAGATGCATCTCCATTACCATGAGCTCTGCCTACAGAGTGTCCACCTACTGTTAAAGCGCATGTTTCTTCATCATTCATTGCCATTCTACCAAATGTTTCTCTTACATCGTGAGCGGTTCTTAAAGGATCGGATTTTCCATTAACGCCCTCTGGATTTACATAAATTAGTCCCATAACAACTGCAGCTAATGGATTGGCTAATGTGTTGCGGTTGTCAGTATTTGAATATCTTTTGTCTTGTAGCCATTCTTTTTCTGAACCCCAATAAACATCTTTTTCAGGATGCCATATATCTTCTCTTCCAAAAGAAAAGCCATACATTTTTAATCCCATTGACTCGTAAGCCATATTTCCTGCTAAAATCATTAGGTCTGCCCAACTAATTTTATTTCCATACTTTTTTTTTATTGGCCAAAGTAAACGTCTTGCTTTATCTAAATTAGTATTATCGGGCCAAGAATTTAAAGGAGCAAATCTATGATTACCTGTACCGCTTCCTCCTCTGCCGTCTGCTATTCTGTAAGTTCCGGCAGAATGCCAAGCCATTCTTATAAATAATCCTCCATAATGACCCAAATCAGCTGGCCACCATTCTTGACTATCTGTCATCAATTTAAGTAGATCTTTTTTTATTTCTTTAAAGTTTAATTTTTTAACTTCTTTTTTATAATTAAATCCTTTATCCATAGGATTAGTTTTAGAGTCATGTTGATGAAGAATATCTAAATTTAAATTTTTTGGCCACCAATGTGTTGGTTTTGACTGTTCTGTCATGCTTCCATGCATCACAGGGCATTTTCCATTTCCATTTTTTTTATGTTCTACACTCATACTTAAATTATTAATGATAGATAATTTACTTTATAATTATTCTAAACTGGAAAGTCAATATGAATGTTATTTTTGAACTCTAATAACAACTTCAAGATTTTTGATTTTTTTGCCTTTGGGTGGAACTGGAACTTTACTCAATTTAACAGCATTGTAATCTACATCAGTAAGTTCTTTACTGTCTTCATCATAAAAATGATGGTGCGACTTAATGTTAGTATCAAAATAGCTTTTGCTTTTACTAGTCAAAATTTCTTTAATGTGACCGGCCTTAGTAAATGCCTCTACTGTATTATAAATAGTAGCTAATGAAACTTTTTCGGTTCCTTTTTTATTTATTTCTTTATTAAGCGTTTCAACTGTAAAATGAAAAGTCTTATTTCTATCAAATAAATTTTTGGCTATTAAAATTCTTTGTTTAGTTGGTCTAAGGCCAGATGTCCTTAATTTATTTACAATTTCTTTTTTTTGGCCCATAAAGTGACTTATATATTGATAATAATTAATAATTATTTATATAAAATTGTATATAAATCAAGTAAAAACATTAAGCTTATTCTATGCAAAAAAATAGTTACAACTACGAAGATTTAATTGCTTGCGGCAAAGGAGAACTTTTTGGAGAAGGAAATGCAAAACTACCATTACCTCCAATGCTAATGTTCGATAGAATAACTGAAATTAAAAAAGATGTTGGTGAATTTAAAAAAGGGTTCATAAAAGCAGAATTAGATATAAAGGACAATCTTTGGTTTTTTGATTGTCATTTTCAAAAAGATCCGGTTATGCCTGGATGTTTAGGTTTAGACGCAATGTGGCAATTGGTAGGTTTTTTTTTAGGCTGGGTAGGTGAACCGGGTAAAGGAAGAGCACTAGGGGTAAATTCAGTTAAATTTACAGGTGAAGTTCTAAAAAAAGTAAAAATGGCCACTTATGAAATAAATATGAAAAGAATTTTAAAAAAAGAGGGTGCTGTAGTAGGATTAGCTGATGGTATACTTAATGCTGATGGTAAAACCATTTATAAAGCAGAAAATTTAAAGGTAGGATTATTTAAATAATGAAAAGAGTTGTAATTACTGGATTGGGAATTGTATCTTGTCTTGGCAACAATCAAGATGAAGTTTATAAATCACTTTTAAATTCAAAATCTGGAATTTCATTTTCTGAAGAATACAAAGAGTATAATTTGAAAAGCAATGTTCACGGTAAGCCAAAAATTAAACTTGAAGATCACGTGGATAGAAAATTTATAAGGTTTATGGGACCAGGCTCAGCATATAATTATGTATCAATGAACGAAGCAGTTAAAGACTCTGGTTTAGAAGAAAAAGATGTGAGTAATATCACAACTGGAATGATTATGGGATCTGGTGGACCGTCAATTGAAAACGTGATTTTAGCTGCTGATAAAACTAGAGAAAAAAGTCCAAAAAGAATGGGTCCGTTTGTAGTTCCAAGAACAATGTCTAGTACTGCCTCAGCAACTTTAGCTGTTCCTTTTAAAATTAAAGGAGTAAATTATACAATTAGTTCTGCTTGTGCAACAAGTGGGCATTGTATAGGCAATGCAATGGAGTTAATTCAACTTGGTAAACAAAAAATTATTTTTGCTGGCGGAAGTGATGAGGTTCACTTCGCGATGACAGCAATGTTTGATGCGATGACTGCTTTGTCATCAAAATATAACGATACACCTGAAAAAGCTTCCAGACCTTATGATAAAACAAGAGATGGCTTTGTAATTTCAGGTGGTGGAGGAGTACTTGTGTTAGAAGAATATGAACACGCAAAAGCTAGAGGAGCAAAGATTTATGCCGAGCTGACTGGTTATGGTGCAACTTCAGACGGTTACGATATGGTAGCTCCCTCTGGGGAAGGTGCAGTTAGATGCATGAAAATGGCTTTAGGAACTGCAAAAAATAAAATTGATTATATAAACACACACGGAACCTCAACACCTGTAGGAGACATAACAGAATTAAAAGCTGTGGGCGAAGTATTTAGTGAATATAAACCAAAAATTAGCTCAACTAAATCATTAGCTGGCCACTCACTTGGCGCTACTTCAGTTCATGAAGCAATTTATAGTTTGATAATGATGAAAAATAATTTTATCGCTGCTTCAGCTAATATTACTGACATGGACGAAGAAGCAAAAAAATATCCAATTGTTACCAAGGTTGAAAAAGATGTAAATTTAAATTCAATAATGTCAAATAGCTTTGGCTTTGGTGGCACAAATGCAACTTTAGTTTTTGAAAAGGTTTAATAAATGGATTTAATGAAAGGAAAAAAAGGATTAATAATGGGCGTTGCTAATGAACGCTCAATAGCCTGGGGCATTTCACAAAAACTTGCGGACTCTGGGGCTGAATTAGCTTTTACATATTTAGGTGATGCTTTAAAAAAAAGAGTTATTCCATTAGCTAATAAACTAAAATCGAATGCCACTTTCAGTTGTGATGTAGAGAAAAAGGAAGAAGTTGTTAAATTATTCGAAGATATAAAAGCAAAATGGGGGCAAATTGACTTTGTGGTACATGCTATAGCTTTTTCGGATAAGTCAGAATTATCGGGAGAATATTTAAATACTACCAGAGAAAATTTCTCAAAAAGTATGTTGATTTCATGTTTTTCTTTCACAGAAATAGCTAAAGAGGCATCAAAGATTATGAGGGAAAATGGAAGTATGCTTACTCTTACTTATGAGTCTTCAAAAGCTATACCAAACTACAATGTAATGGGTGTTTGTAAATCTGCTCTAGAAGCAAGCGTAAAATATCTAGCTAGAGACTTAGGTACAAAAAAAATACGTGTAAATGCAATAAGTGCGGGTCCTATTAAAACACTCGCTGCTTCAGCAATAGGCGATGCCAAATTTTTATATAAATGGAATGAAGATCACTCATTCTTAAAAAGAAATGTTGATATTCATGATGTTGGAAACTCTGCTTTATATTTATTAAGTGAATTATCTGCTGGGGTAACTGGTGAAATACATTATGTTGATGCCGGCTATAATAAAGTTGGTATGCCTAATCCAAAAAATATTTCCTGATTTGCATAAATAACATAGCCTAATAATCAAAATTATAATAAATAAATTGTATGAAGAAATTTAATTTAAAAGTAAAAGAAAGATTAGATAATTTTTTTGATTGGATTAAGGGTGCAGAACTTATAGAACTTGACTCATGTAATACTCAGGAAGATCCTGTAAGGCCTGAACTCAATAATGAATTCAGAACTAGTTACGGACGGAAAATATATGGAGTAAAATACAAAAACGAGATTTGTGCAATAATGTGCTTTGGTTTTACGAACGAAATTCCAAAAAGTGTAGAAGAGCTGGATCTAATGACGAAAGATGCCTATTTACAAAGTGCTCTTAGAGATCAAAACGTTGGTAAAATAGCTATTGCTTACACAGTTTGGTCGAAAAAAAAGGGTGGAGGAAAATTAATTGTTAAGGAAGTTTTTAAAAAAATTAAACACTCAAATCACTTGAATAGACTTGTTACTTTGTCTCCACTAACAGAAATGGCTAGAAATTTTCATTTACGTAATGGAGCATTTGAACTTAGAATAAATAAGACGTCTCAAAATTTTGAGTACAAAGTTTAAACTATCTGAAATTTCTTAAGAGTTTCAAAGATTTCTCAACTGAGCTATTAACAATATTCTTAAAAAAATTAAATTGCAGCTTGCTTCATTGATAACTTAACTTTACCTCTATCAAATCCGACAACTTTTACCGACACCTCATCACCTTCTTTAACTACATCACCTACTTTTGCCACTCTTTTTGCTGCTAATTCAGAAATGTGAACAAGGCCATCTTGTTTGCCTAAAAAGTTTACGAATGCACCAAACTCCATAATTTTTACAACTTTACCTTTATAAATTTTTCCCATTTCTGGTTTAGCTATTAGATTTTTAATAAACTCTATTGCTTTATTTCTTGATTCTTCATCTGGAGCAGCTACGGTTACTTCACCAGTATCTTTTACATCTACTTTTGCTCCTGAAGTTTCAACAATTTCTCTAATTGTTGCTCCGCCTTTTCCAATAACTGTAGCTATATCTTTTTTGTCTACTTTTATTGTTTCCATTTTAGGTGTGTGTTTTGAGAATTCTTTTCTTGAGGATTTAAGGGCTTTATTCATTTCCCCTAATATTTGCTCTCTTCCTGCCTTAGCTTGATCTAAAGCCTTTTCCATAATTTCAAAAGTAATTCCAGTAATCTTAATATCCATTTGAAGTGAAGTAATACCATTTTTTGTACCTGCTACTTTAAAATCCATATCTCCAAGATGATCTTCATCACCTAAAATATCTGATAAAACTGAAAAATTATCCCCTTCTTTAATCAAACCCATAGCTATTCCAGCAACTGGTTCATTAATTGGAACTCCGGCATCCATTAAAGACAGAGACGTACCACATACTGTTGCCATTGATGATGATCCATTGGACTCAGTAATTTCTGAAACAACTCTTAGTGTGTATGGGAAATTTTCTTTTTTCGGTAAAGATGAATTTATTGCTCTCCATGCAAGTTTACCGTGTCCAATTTCTCTTCTACCGGTTCCAATTCTTCCACATTCACCAACTGAAAATGGAGGAAAATTATAGTGTAGCATAAAATTTGATCTTTGCATTCCATCAAGGCTTTCTAATCTTTGCTCGTCATCAGACATTCCTAGCGTAGTGACCACTAATGCTTGAGTTTCACCTCTTGTAAAAAGGGCAGAGCCATGTGTTCTAGGTAATATGCCAACCTCGCATTTAATTTGTCTAACGTCTGCTAGACCTCGTCCATCAATTCTTTTTTTATCTTTTAAAATTGCTGTTCTAACAATATCTTTTTCAAGAGATTTTAACTGAGCCATTACTTGATTTTCTGTAACCGTTTCATTCTCTTTAAACATTTCTTTACATTTCTCATTAACTTCGGATATAGCGTTCGATCTTTTCTTCTTATCAGTTACCTTAAATGCTTTTCTTAGATCTGCTTCGAAAGTTGCTGCAATTTGTTTTTTAATATCTGAGTGATCTACTTCCTCTACTTCCCATTTTGGCTTTCCTGCTTTTTTTGCGAGAGTTTCAATACCTTCGATTATTTTGATAAAATTTTCATGACCAAATTTAACAGCATCCAACATAACCTTTTCTGTCAAACCTGAAGTCTCTGACTCAACCATTAGTACTGCATCTTTTGTTCCAGCAACTACCAAATCTAATTCGGACTCCTTTAATTCTTCAGGTGAAGGATTTAATAAATATTTTTTATCTTTATATCCTACTCTACTAGCGGCTATTGGTCCTTGAAATGGTAGGCCTGATATGGCTAAGGCCGCTGACGATGCTATTATAGATAAAATATCTGGTTGATTTATACCATCATAAGATAATACTGTTGGCAAAACTTGCACCTCATTCATAAAGTTTGAAGGGAATAAAGGTCTAATGGGTCTATCAATTAATCTTGAAATTAGAGTTTCAGCCTCTGTTGGTCTTGCTTCTCTTTTAAAATATCCTCCTGGTATTTTTCCTGCCGCATAATATTTTTCTTGATAATTTACAGATAGAGGAAAGTAATCTTGTCCATCTTTTAAATTTTTTGCACCCACAGCCGTAGCTATGACAACTGTTTCTCCACAAGTTGCAATTATAGCTCCATCTGCTTGTCTCGCAATTTTACCAGTTTCTAGAATTATCTTTTTTCCATTTATAGTTATTTCTTCTTTTTCAATTTTAAACATTATTTCCTTAAATTAAGTTGTTTTATTATTTTTTGATAAGACTCAGAGTTATTTCTTTTTAAATAAGATAAAAGCTTCTTTCGTTTATTTACTGATTTAGTTAATCCGAGAGTAGAGTGTTTATCTTTTTTAAATTTTTTGAAATGTTCAGATAATTTTGATATTTTGTTTGTAAGTAGTCCAATTTGAATCTCGGTTGAACCAACATCTTTTCCGTGTAAAGCCAAGGACTTAATTGTATCTTTTTTTTTCTGTGTCATTTATTTTTATCTCTTTAATAATTTTCTCTATCTTTTCAGCATATTCAAATGAGTTATCTTCTACAAATGTGAGTTTAGGAAGAAACTTTATATCTAGCCTTTTAGACAAGG
>MDSV01126257.1_pt1 | contig 26462 bp, 26 predicted proteins | sample 810851 | NCBI WGS metagenome assembly MDSV01 (sample SAMN05326640, study PRJNA326480) | marine metagenome | isolation source: seawater | place: Atlantic Ocean: North East | collected 2012
CCGCCGGCGACCCTCGGCGAGCAGGACCTGCGGGGAGCTACGACATCGGCGCTTCTTGCGACCCACATCTGGAACGACGACCCCGTCGGCTCATCTCGCCGCGGTCGCTATACCGCTGGATCGATCGATGGGCGAGAACTCCCCGACTACGTGGACGAACCAGGCGTCGTACCCGACCGCGACACCGAGACCCTTGCTGAGGTCGTGCTCGAGGTCCGCAACAACCGCTGGGCCGGCGTGCCCATCACATTGCGCTCCGGCAAGGCGGTCGGTGACCCGGTCAAGGAGATCTTGATCCGCTTCCGCCCGGTTCGGCACCTCCCTGACGGATTCACGGGCGCGACCCACGGGTCGCGGCTGCGGTTCACGCTCGGGCCCGACCGGATGTCGCTGGGGCTGAACGTCAATGGAAGCGAAGACCCGTTCGCGCTCACGTGGGCAAAGCTCAGCGCCGATCTCGGCGAGGGGGCGCTTCTGGCCTACGCCGAAGTCCTCTCGGAGATTCTCGACGGCGACCCGACCCTGTCGGTGCGTGGGGATGCTGCCGAGCAGTGCTGGCGCATCGTGCAGCCGGTGCTTGACGCCTGGGCAGCCGGTGATGTCCCGCTGCAGGACTACGCGGCAGGTTCGCACGGGCCTGACGGCTGGCCCGACCACGACTACTGAGGCATCGCCGCGCTACCGCTCCACAAGCACGCCGTCGGCATCCGCCCACACGTGTTTGCCCGGGGTGAACGTTACGCCGCCGATCTCGACCGGAACATCGACCTCGCCGACACCGTCCTTGGCGCTCTTACGTGGGTTGGAGCCCAGCGCCTTGAGGCCGATGTCGAGCTGGCCGATCGCCTCCCGATCGCGGACCGCCCCGTAAACAACGACTCCGGTCCAACCGTTCTCGACAGCGGACGCCGCGATGAGGTCTCCGACCAACGCAGACTCCAACGAGCCTCCGCCGTCGATGACCAACACGGCTCCGTGCCCTGTGGTTGCGAGGATCGCCTTCACCAGGGCGTTGTCGCGATGGCAGCGGACCGTACGGATGGGCCCGTCGAACTCGATCCGGCCGCCGATGTCCTGCAGCTGGATGCCGAGCGAATCGAGCTCGTCGCCGCGTTCATCGAACAGGTCAGCTGTTGCAATCGTCATGCCCTGACGGTATCTGCGCGCATCGCCGGGTGAGTGGGTCGGCAGCCGGAAAGATTCCGCAGACTTCCGAGCGGCGCAACCGCGGGTCCGTCACGACCGGATCGGACGATACTCGAAGGATGACGACCCACCCCGCAAAGCATCGCCCCGTGCGCGTCGGCGTGCAGCTCGCGCCCCAGCATGCCTCCTACTCCCAGATCCGCGATGCCATCCTTCGCGCCGAAGATCTGGGAGTCGACGCGATCTTCAACTGGGATCACTTCTTCCCGCTCACCGAACCGCTGGAGGCCGCACACTACGAGGCGTGGACGATGCTCGCCTCGATCGCCGAACTCACGGATCGCGTGGAGTTCGGCCCGCTGGTCAACTGCAGCTCGTACCGCAACCCCGACCTGCAGGCCGACATGGCCCGCACCGTCGATCACATCAGTGCGAAAGGCGGGACGGGTCGGCTGATCTTCGGCACGGGCTCCGGCTGGGCCGAGAAGGACTACCTCGAGTACGGCTACGAGTTCGGCACTGTCGGATCACGGCTGAACGATCTGCGCGACGACCTCGGCCGCATCCGTCGCCGGTGGGAGTTGTTGGATCCGGCCCCGACGCGTGACATCCCGATCCTCATCGGCGGACAGGGCGAACAGAAGACACTCCGGCTCGTAGCCGAGCACGCCGCCATCTGGCATACGTTCACGCCGATTGAGAAGATCCCGCACAAGCTCGACGTACTTCACGATTGGTGTGCCCGCGTCAATCGGGATCCCGCCGACATCGAGATCGCGACGGGCTTCACGCCGCGCGGATTCGGGCCGCTGCTGGAACAGGATGCCCTGGAGCGGCTGCATCCGCTCGGGGTGCGATTCATCATCCCGTCGATTGACGGGCCGGACTACGACCTCTCCCCCGTGAAGCCGCTGCTGGAGTGGCGAGACCGGATGAACGGAGCCTGACGCGGCGCGGGGAATACCAACCGGAACTCGGTGTTGACGGAAAAGGACGACGGGGTCCGTTCCCACATTCCTCAACACCGGGAGAAATCATGACCACCATCGCCCCGTCCAGTGCCCTGCTCGATGTCCTCGCGAACCGCCGCAGCACTCGGGTCTTCGACGATCAGCGCCCCGTCGACGAGTCAGCGTTGTCGGCAGCCCTCGAGGCTGCGCGCTGGGCCCCGTCGGCGGCAAACACCCAGCCATGGCGAATGATCGTCGCACGGCGCGGAACTGACACGTTCTCGCAGATCTCGGATGCGCTCACGGGGTTCAACCGGGTCTGGGCGATCACGGCGGGAGCCTTCGTGGTCTTCCTTGCCGATACCGAGCACGACGGCGTGGAGTTGCCGTGGGCCGAGTATGACGCGGGCCAGGCCGCTGCTTACTTCACCGTGCAGGCACACGCCGACGGCCTGATGACCCATCAGATGGGAGGGTTCGATCGCGCCGCCATCGCTGCCGCGTTCTCGCTCCCTGAGACGGTTCGCCCGCTCACCGTCATGGCCGTCGGGAACCTCGGCGATCTCGACGCGGCAGACGAGGCGGTCCGCGAACGCGAGGCCGCGCCACGCACCCGCCGGCCGCTGTCGGAGACAGTTCTGGCCGACGCCTGATCGCACGGGGCATAGGCGCGGGGCTCGAGGTCATCATCTGATCTCGAGCCCCGCGGTGTTTCTCGGCGTCAGTCGTCCATCAGTTCGGCTTCGATGATGTCGTCATCCTCGCCCGGACGCGACGTCGGGGCGGCGGCCGGTCCATTACTGGTCAGGACCAGCGAGTCCCCGTCGACCGCAACATCCACCCGGACGAGGTCTCCGTCACGTACCCCGCCCGACAGCAGCGCCATCGCCAGGCGATCCTGAATCTCGGACTGGATGAGACGGCGCAGCGGACGAGCACCGAACACCGGGTCGTAGCCCCGCTCGGCAAGCCACCCTCGTGCGTCCGGGGTGACCGCGAGGGTGAGTCGACGCTCGTGAAGGCGCTGCTGCAGTCGGTCGACCGTCAGTTCGACGATCTGGGCCAGATCGTCCTGCGAGAGCGCCTGGAAGATGACGATGTCATCGAGCCGGTTGATGAACTCGGGCTTGAACGCCTGGCGCACCAGAGCGAGTACCTGTGAGCGCTTCTGCTCCAGCGGCATCGTCGGGTCGATGAGGATCGGCGAACCGAGATTCGAGGTCAAGATGAGGATGACGTTCGTGAAGTCCACGGTGCGACCCTGGCCGTCAGTAAGGCGACCGTCATCCATCACCTGCAGCAGGATGTCGAACACTTCCGGATGCGCCTTCTCGACCTCGTCGAGCAGGACGACGCTGTACGGACGTCGCCGTACAGCCTCCGTCAGCTGTCCACCCTGCTCGTAACCGATGTATCCGGGAGGGGCACCCACCAACCGGGCAACCGAGTGCTTCTCGCCGTACTCCGACATGTCGATGCGCACCATGGCGTGCTCGTCGTCGAAGAGGAATGCGGCGAGCGCCTTCGCGAGCTCGGTCTTGCCGACTCCCGTGGGGCCGAGGAACAGGAACGAGCCTGTCGGTCGGTTCGGGTCGCTGATCCCGGCGCGCGATCGGCGCACCGCATCGGCGACCGCCTTCACTGCCTCCTTCTGCCCGATCAGGCGCTTGCCGAGCTCGGCCTCGAGGTGCACGAGCTTCTCACTCTCGCCCTGCAGCAGGCGCCCCACCGGAATACCGGTCCACCCGGCTATGACAGCCGCGATGTCTTCCTCGGTGACCTGCTCGTTGACCATCCGGTCTTCGCTGGGTTCCATGCTCTCGGCCTCGATGATCCCGCGCTCGAGCGCCGGGATCTCGGCATAGAGCAGCCGCGACGCGCGCTCCAGGTCACCCTCGCGCTGAGCGCGCTCGGCCTCGATGCGCGCCGCATCCAGGCGGGTCTTCAGTTCACCGACACGGTTGAGGATCGAGCGCTCGGTCTCCCACTTGGCCTGCAGCTCCGAGAGCTTGTCCTGCTCGCGCTTCAGGTCCGCGCGCAGTTTCTCGAGGCGCTCGCGCGACGCGTCATCCTTCTCCTTCTTGAGAGCGAGCTCCTCAAGCTTGAGCCGGTCGACATGGCGGCGCAGCTCGTCGATCTCCAGCGGTGCCGAGTCGATCTCCATCCGCAACCGGGATGCTGCTTCGTCGATGAGGTCGATGGCCTTGTCGGGCAACTGCCTGCTCGGGATGTAGCGGTGCGACAGGGCAGCCGCCGCGATCAGCGCGCTATCCGAGATCGCGACCTTGTGGTGCGCCTCGTATCGCTCCTTGAGTCCGCGAAGGATCGCGACGGTGTCTTCGACGTTGGGTTCGCCGACGTAAACCTGCTGGAAGCGGCGCTCGAGCGCGGCATCCTTCTCGATGAACTCGCGATACTCGTTGAGGGTCGTCGCCCCGATCATGTGCAGCTCGCCGCGAGCGAGCATCGGCTTGAGCATGTTGGATGCCGCGACCGATCCTTCGCCACCGCCCGCGCCCATGAGCACGTGGAGTTCGTCGATGAAGGTGATGATCTGACCTTCGGAGTCGGTGATCTCTTTGAGCACCTTCTTGAGACGGTCTTCGAACTGCCCGCGGTACATGGCGCCGGCGACGAGCGCCGAGATATCGAGCGCGATGAGCTCCTTGCCCCGGAGGCTCTCGGCAACATCCCCTGCAACGATGCGTTGAGCGAGACCCTCGACGACGGCAGTCTTGCCGACGCCCGGTTCGCCGATGAGGACGGGATTGTTCTTGGTGCGGCGGGTCAGGACCTGGCTGATACGCCGGATCTCGGCATCCCGCCCGATGACGGGGTCGAGTTTGCCCTGGCGGGCACGGTCGGTGAGGTTGATACCGAACTGTTCGAGCGCGCTCTGCTGCTCGTCCTGGTCGGCCATCGGGGTGGTCTGCATGATGCCTCCTGCGCGGCGACGTGGGTGGCGGTTCGTCCGCCGAAATCTGCGTGAGCTCAAACTTGAGCCGTTCTGACTCAATTTTATCACCGCGTGGTCGATTCGGGAAGAGCTTCGCCGATAAACGGGGCCTCGGGATAGCGTGGGTTCTCATGCGGAGCCGACGATGACAAACGTGAGGGTGTTTCTGACCCAGATGACCCGCGCGGTGTGGTTCCGGGCCTCGCTGTTCAGCCTCGCCGCCGTGCTGCTCGCCCTCGCGGCGGGGTTCCTCGAGCCGCTGCTTCCCGATCTCGCCGTCAACCTGGGCCAGGGGTCGGTCGACGAAATCCTGCAGATCGTCGCGAGCTCGATGCTCGCCGTCACGACGTTCTCCCTGACTGCGATGGTCACGGCCTACGGTTCGGCGTCACGGGTAGCTACGCCCCGTGCAACTCAGCTCCTGGTTGCCGACCCCACGTCGCAGAACGTGCTGTCGACCTTCATCGGCGCGTTCGTCTTCTCGATGGTGGGAATCATCGCGATCTCAACCGGCTACTACGGCGACCAGGGCCAGGCGATTCTGTTCGCGGGCACGCTGGTGGTCATCGTGATCGTCGTGGTCGTGCTCCTGCGGTGGATCTCACATCTCGGATCGTTCGGGCGTATGTCGGACATCATCGACCGCGTCGAATCGGCGGCCCAGCGCACGACGTCCCAGTACGCGAATCGTCCGAGCCTGGGTGCCCGCCGGCAGGACCCGCGAACGGTGACCGGCGCCTCGGTGAGGCCAGAGCGCGCGGGATACGTTACGCACATCGACCTCGGCCGCCTGGAAGCGGTGGCCGAAGCTCGAGAGCTCACGATTCATGTCCGCGCACTGCCGGGGACAGTCGTCGACGCGGCCAGCCCCCTCGCGCTGGTTGCCGGCACCGTTGATGAAGAGGTCCGTTCGAAAGTCGCCAACGCATTCCACATCGAGTCCCACCGAAGCTACGACCAGGACCCGCGACTGGGGATGATCGCCCTATCTGAGATCGCGAGCCGCGCGCTCTCACCCTCGACCAACGACCCAGGTACCGCTATCGACGTCCTCGCTGCCCTCAGTCGCGTGTTCGAGAACATGCTGCAGACCGAGGCCGACGACGACACACCATACGGCCATGTCACCGTCGAGCCCGTCACCCTCGGCGACCTCGTCGAGGACGCGTTCCGCCCGATCGCTCGCGACGGTGCCGGAGTGGTGGAGGTCGGCATCCGGCTCCAGAAGACCCTCGCCTCGCTCGCCGACCTCGCCGGTCCCGCGCGCGGTCGTCCGTTCACGGATGCCGCGACCGACGCTCGCGCGCGAGCAAAGCGCGTCCTCTCCCGCTCCGACGCTGTGGCCTTACGGAGGGCAGCGTCAGCCGCGCCGCGCCGCTGACGACAGCCGCCACTGACGCGGCGGGAGCCGATCGGACTCAGTCGCCGAGGCTGGGGTACAGCGTTCGGAGGTGACTGAGCACGTCACCGGTGATCTCGGTTTGCGAACTCGTCGTGCCTGCGCCGTTGACAGTCACCCAGAGTGGGGACGCGAAAGCGTAGACGGTCGTGAACATCCCGAGGGCGTCGTCGCGCTCCCACGTGTATGCCGGAGCTGTACCGATCAAGGTGCCCGTAAAGACACTGGTACCGAGGGCTGTGGTGAGGGTGTCGCGGGATGCCTGCGGCAGCGCGGCAACAACGACGGTGAAAGCTCCGTCGCTCTGCGGAATCCCCCAGATGCATCCGATCTTCTGTGTCGCTTCGGTCAGCGCGGTCTCTGCGACAGGGCCCGCCATGATGCCCGCGAATTCCGTGGGTCCGAGTTCAGCGATGAACTGCGCGTCTGCCCCGAACTGGGCCTGCGCGACGGCCAGATCGAGCAGGTCGGTGCACGCGAGAGCGTCGAGGTCGATCTCCTCGGCGGGCGCCTCTGTCATCGGTGGCCCGTCGGAGGTGGCATCCGGGGACGGCTCCGTCGATGCGGATGCCGAAGGCGTCGGGTCGGGCTGGCTAGCCGGGGTGCACCCGACCAGAGCAACGCTCAGCGCAGCAACGCCGGCCCATACCGAGATCCGCGACGCGGCCATCTGTCCCCCAGCCCTCGACATGGCCAGAGTGTATCGGAGCCGCAGCACGCCACAGGGCGCCGTTGCCCGATCGTTGCGTCCGCAGACGAGGACAGCCTCAGCCGGTCGGAGCGAGGTCCTGCGATACCGAGGGGAAGCGCGCGCGGTACGCGGTCGGGGTGATCCCCAGGACCCGCGCAAAGTTCTGACGCAGTACCGCTGCGGAACCGAATCCGCTCTCCCACGCAATCCGGTCAAGGCCCAGGTCGGTGCGCTCGAGCAGCCGCTGCGCGTGGATGATGCGCTGGCGGGCAAGCCACGCCGCCGGTGTCGCGCCAAGGTCCGCCTTGAAGCGCCGGGCAAACGTCCGAGGCGACATGTGCGCTCGCGCGGCGAGCTGTTCCACCGACAGATCGGCGCGGAGGTTCTCGAGCATCCAGTCGGTCACCGGAGCAAGGGAGTGAGACGCCGCCACCGGCAGCGGCTTGTCGATGAACTGCGCCTGGCCGCCGTCCCGCTGCGGTGCGACCACCATTCGCCGGGCGATGCGGTTCGTCGCCTCTGCGCCGAGTTCCTGGCGCATGAGGTGCAGGGAGGCATCCAGCCCCGCCGCCGTCCCGGCGCTCGTGATGATGCGGCCGTCTTGGACGTACAGGACATCGGGGTCCACGTCGATCTGGGGATACATCCGAGCCATGGTCTCGGCGTACATCCAGTGGGTGGTGGCACGACGACCGTCGAGCACTCCCGCCGCCGCCAGGACGAACGACCCGCTGCACACACTCATGAGCCACGCGCCGCGCTCGGCTGCGCGTCGAACGACGGCCGATACCCGGGTGTCGGCCTCGTGCCATCTCTCGCGCGGCACCGGTGTCACGATCACAAGATCAGCGGTCTCCGCGAACGATAGATCCTCGTCGACCGTGATCGAGAACCCGAGGTTGCTCGGCACGAGCCCCGGCTCCGCAGCCACGATGCGGAAATCGAACCCTCGGATGCCATCGCCGGAGCGGTCGAGACCGAAAGCCTCACATGCCAGCCCGAATTCGAATGGCGCGAAGCCCGGCTGGACGACGGTGGCAACGGTGCGGATCATGATGACTCGACTTTCGGCAGCGCACCCAGGGTGGCATGAATCCTACGACGTATGTTCATTCCGCCACTCGTGGCGGGAATTATTCGATCATAGCTTTTCTGACATGATTATTCTCCTCTTCATGTCAGCGATTGCCGTGTGGGGCGTGGTTTCCGCGCTCCGCGCCGTCCGCACCGACGGCTTTCGCCGCGTTCCCACCGACTATCGACGCCTGCCGTGACGGTGCCAGCGCGGGTTCAGCGCTCGGCGTGCCGGGCTCTCGCTGCCTCGTACACCTCGAGCATGGCCGCGGTCCGCGACGACTGGCGGAATCTCTCGGCGATCGACGGGTCGGGCACTGGCGCTGCGCCGTCGCGGATGTCGGCGACGGCGCTGCGCAAGACCTCAGCGAGGGTTGCGGTCTCGTCATCCGGAACTGCCCACACACCAGAGCCGAGTTCTGCCACGAGGTCCGGGTCGCAAACGATCGATGGGGTTCCGAGTGTCGCAGCCTCGAAGATCGTCATTCCCTGCGTCTCGAACCCGATCGAGGTCTGGACGAGGGCGTCGGCCGACCGGATGCGTCGCAGCGTTTCACGGTAGGGCAACGACCCGAGGAAGAACACCGACGCACGGGCACGCTCGGCCACCCGCTGAGCGGCAGCCCGTTGCGCGCCGTTGCCGATCACTTCGATGTCGGCGTCGATTCCCGACGCGACCACCGCCTCCAAGAACGGAATCAGACGCTTCTCGGGACTCATCCGCCCCACCCACACCAGGCGCGGAGACCTGGACTCGGGAAGCCCGCGCGGGGAGCTGAGTGCCAGGGCCAGTTCGTCGTCGTCGATGCCGTTCCAAACGACATCGACATGGGGGGCGACGCGGTGGGCCTCAAGGCGGCGCGCGAAGTGGGCCGAGGGCGCCGTGACGGCATCCGCCGACGCCGCCAGCATGCGTAGGTACGCCCAGCCGTCGGCGCCCGCATCCGCAGGTTCCGAGAGCGCACGACGGCCCCACCGGTTCAGAACGCGCAGCACGAGGTCCGGGAATGGGGCGACCGCGCGGATGCCGACATCGACCCGGTTGTGGAACGTGAACACCACGGGAAGACCGTGGCGCCGGGCAAAGCGTAGGCCGAGGAACGCGCCCCAAAAGTCACCCTGCACGTGCACGATGTCGACCGGTAGCCGCCCGGCCATCACCGCGTCGACGGCGCGATCGGCCCTGGCACTCGGCCACGTCATCGAGTACTCGCGACCGAGGGTCACTGGGATGGATGGAAGGTCGGCGTATCCCGGGTCCTCAGAATGCTGGGCCGAGCGCCGGCCGTGTCTGCGGGGCGCGACGATCGTGACGGTGTGACCGGCTTTCTCGAGGAACCGGCGCTGTAGCCGCATCGACACCTGTGCGCCGCCGAGCGTTTCGGCGTGCTGGTCGCCGAACATCACGACGTGCATTGCTACTCCGGGACGGGTTCGCCGCGGTACAGCGCTTCGAAAGTGTCGAGTGTGCGGTTGATGTCATGGATGGCGACGGCATCGAGAGAGGCTTGCTGCATCCGGCGGCGCTCCTCAGACTCCGCGGTGAGCACATCAGTGAGGCGCGCTGCCAGCTCATCGTCATCGCCCGGCGTGAAGAGATAACCGTTCTCGCCGTCGTGCACCAGGTGCGGGAGTGCCACGGCATTGGCCGCGACGATCGGAAGACCCGAGGCCATCGCCTCCATTGTGGCGATCGACTGGAGCTCGGCGATCGAGGCGATAGCGAAGACTGTTGCCCGCGAGTACAGCGCCCGCAACTCCTCCTCGGAGGTGTGACCGTGGAAGGTCACGCGATCCCCGAGACCAAGCTCCGTAGTCAGCGCTTCCAGGCTCTTGCGCTGGTCGCCGCCGCCGACGATGTCGAGGGTCGCCCCCAGTGCGGGGTCGAGCTTGGTCATGGCTCGCAGCAGGACATCGATCTGCTTCTCGTTGGTGAGTCGACCGACGAACAACACGCGCTTGTCGGGACGGGCACTGAAGTCAGGCGTGTAGTTGTGCATGTCGATGCCGCACGAGATCGGGATGACGCCGGTGATCCCCGTCGCCCGCTCCAGATAGTCGGCAGCGCGGCGCGTAGGAGTGGTGATGACACGGGTGAGTTGGAACGTTCGGTTCGCGTCTGCCCACGCCCACCGAATGATCGTGTCGTTCCACGACTTCGGCATCGCCGAGTAATCGAGGATGTTCTCCGGCATGACGTGGTTGGTCGCGACGACGGGAATTCCACGCTCGCGCGCGATCCGGGTCAGCGCGCGACCGATCACGATGTGCGACTGAATGTGGACGACATCCGGCTTCACGTCATCGAGCACGATGCGGGAGTAGTGCTTGGCGCGCCATGGCCACACGAAACGCAGCCAGTCGTGCGGATACCACCGGTACGAGCGAATGCGGTGAACGGTCATCTCCTGACCTTCGATCACCTCACGGAACACGCCGTGCTGCGCCCACGTCTTGCTTGGGGCCATGACGTGAACGTCGTGCCCGCGAGCAACCAGACCTGCCGCGAGCCGCTCCGCGAAACGCGCGGCGCCGTTGACGTCAGGAAAGAAGGTGTCAGCACCGATGAGCACGGTGAGGCGGCCGTCGCCACCGGGATGGTCGCCGGTCGGCGAGCCGTCGGACGCGTCGAGGGAAGTCACAGAGGGGCTGCCTTTGCTGAACGGCGGTCGCACCGCGGGATGCGGCGACACAACTGTACCTGAGCGACCCGAGCTGTCCCGGGAGGCGCTCCCGGGTGCTCCGGCGAGGGAGCGCGTGTCGTATGGACGATGATGGAGCCGGGAACATCTCGCAGGAGGTTCGACATGGGCAACGCGATCAGCGCGGTGCTTCCTCTCGCACTCGGCATCGCTCTCAGCCCGATCCCGATCATCGCGACGATTCTCTTGCTGCTCTCACCCCGGGCGCGAGCATCTTCAGTCGGGTTTGCCGCGGGGTGGATTCTGGGCATCCTCACCGCGGTCATCGTCTTCCTACTCTGCGCTGCGGTGATCTCGACGCCTGTCGTGGGAGGCGTTCGCCCCGTACAGGGCGGGATCCATCTCCTTCTCGGTGTCACGCTCATTGGCCTCTCCGCTCATCAGTTCCGGTCGCAGGCGAGGTCGCACGGGCGGCCGCCGGAGCTTCCACGCTGGATGCAGGGGATCGGTCGACTCGGGTTCTGGGACGCTCTCGGCCTCGGCATCCTGCTGGCCGCTGCGAACCCGAAGAACCTGGTCCTGGGTGCGGCTGCGGGTGTCGTGATCGGCACCTCGAACCTGGCAGTCGGCAACGCCGTGGGCGCGATCGCGGTGTACGTGCTCCTGGCGGCCTCGACGATCGTTGTCCCCGTCGTCGGATTCCTTGTGGCCCGCGACCGCCTCCGCCGACCGCTTGACTCACTCAGGTCCTGGCTGGAACGCGAGAACGCCGTCATCATGGGGGTGGTGCTCTTGATCCTCGGCGTCGTGGTCATCGCCAAGGGACTCGCGTACTTCTGACTTCTCCTGCATCCCTGTCATCAACCCGAAAGGATCCACCATGGCTGAGTTCCGCTACGGACCGGTCGAGCTCTACCTCGTCGGCTTCGAGGGCGATCGCCCGAGCCCCGATACCGCAGCCGCCTTGGCCGAGCTCGTTGAGGGCGGCCTCGTTCGTCTCCTCGACTTCGTGATCGTGTCGAAGTCGGAATCAGGCGAGGTGGAGGTCATTGAGATCGAAGAGCAAACCGAGGAGTACGGCTTCGGTGGTATCGACTTCGCAGAGATCGGGATCACCGGTGAGGAAGACATCGCGGAGCTTGTCGAGCTCGTCGAGCCGGGCACCTCGGCGGCGATCGTCGCCCTCGAACTCGTCTACGCGCGCCGGCTCGCCGACAAGCTCGCGTCGTCGGGTGGAGTGGTCCTGAGCGCCGAGCGCATCCCTGCACCCATCGTCAACGCCGTCATGGACCTGGCCGAAGAGGCCTGAGAGAAACAGGAGATCGACATGATTAGACGAGTCGGCCGACCCGGCCTCATCGGCCTCGCCGCACGTACCGCCGTCGTGGCCGGCACAGCTAGCGCCGTCTCGGGCGCGATGGCGGGCAACAGGCAGCGCAAAGCACAGTCTCAGTATGAGCAGGAACAGTACGAGGCAGCGCAACAGCAAGCGGCGATGCAGCAGGCGGCACAGCAGGCCGTCGCCGCGCAGCAGGCTGCAGCCCCCGCACCGGCAGCGGCTCCCGCGGTGGATGTCGTTGCCGAACTTCAGAAGCTCGCTGCGCTCAAGGATGCCGGCGTCCTCACCGACGAGGAGTTCGCCGCGGCGAAGGCCAAGCTCCTCGCCTGAACTCAGTCCGAGGGGTCGCTGGGCGGGTCTGAGGGCTCGACCGGCGACCCTTCGTCTGTCGAGCTGTCTGCGGCCGGGGGCTCGTCTTCGTGACGATCTCGCCCGACTGCGCTCTCTGGCGCCGCATCCCGATCACCGCTCAACCACCGGAGAACCTGGGCATTCGGATCGGCTTCGAGAATCAGTGCGCGCACCAAGAGCGTCAACGGGATGGAGAGGATCGCGCCGAGCGGCCCGATGATGAACGTCCAGAAGATGACGGAGAAGAAACTCAGCGTGAGGCTGAGGCTCACCGCGTCAGCGACGAACTTCGGCTGGATGAGAACCTGCAGCACCACGTTGACAACGCTGTAGATCGCGATCACCGCCAGAAGCAGGGGCCAACCCCCGACGACAAGGGCGAGCACGGCCGGCGGGATGAGTCCGAGGACGAACCCGATGTTGGGGACGAAGTTGGTGACGAAAGCGAGAATCGCCCACACTACGGGAGCTGGCACGCCGATGGCCGCGAGCGCTATCCCGTCGATGACTGCGACGATCGCTCCGAAGATGGCGTTGACGATGTAGTAACGCCGCGTCCCGATATTGAACGCGCGGATGCGTGCAAGCGTGTCGGTGACGGAGTCTTGGAACACCGCGCCCAGCCGCCGATAGCGAGCTGCGTCGGCTGCCATGAAGATCACGTAGGCGAGCACGAAGAACAGACCGAGCGCGACTCCGACGACCATTCCCGACACCGACGTCGCGACGCTCAGCAGCCTCGTCGGTTCAAGGAAGGACGACACGGTGTCGGCGGCACGCTGATCCCAGCCCATCGAGGCCAGCCACTGCTCGATGTCGGTCACCGTTGCCTGCAACTGCCCGAGATACTCGACGACCAGACGCGCGAACTGGCTTCCGGCGAACCACAGGAGCAGTGCCATCGCCGTAAGGATGACGTAGGCAAGCACGATGACAGCCGTGGTGGCAGTCCACAGGGGCCATCCGCGTCTGCGCAGCACGCCGTGCAGTGGGTGGCAGATGATCACGATCACGGCTGCGAGTACGAGCGGACCGACGATTTCGCGCGCCCACGAGAGGCCGACCAAGACAATCACCGTCGCGGCGAGGCCCACCAGCACCCGGAGCATGGGTGACAGCGCGGGCGGCGCGGGAGACGGCTGAGCGGAACTCACCGCGCCAGGCTACCGCGGGGCCTTCGAGCATCGGTTGTTGGCGATCACGCCTTCGGCGGTTCGGTGTGCTTGTGGCCGGGGATGACTTTTTCAACGTCTGCCGGAAGACCCTTCACCGCCGCCTCGAGCTGTCGCGAGAGGGCGCGGATCTGGCCCCGAGTGGCTGTCTCTTGATCGTCGTTGCCTCCGACGGCAGCGGCACGTTCGACGAACCACGATGCGGTGGTCGCCGTCACCACTCCGACGACTCCGATACCGACTGTCATCAATACGACGGCGATGACGCGGCCCGCCACGGTTACGGGGTAGAAATCACCGTAACCGACAGTCGTCACGGTAACGAAGGCCCACCAGATCGCGTCCCCGATGTTCAGGATGTTCGCCCCCGGCGCGGCCCTCTCGACATCCAGGACGCCCAGAGAACAGATCCAGATCAGAATCAGGACGGTGCCGCCGGCGAGGATGGAGGCCTGCGTGCGAAGTGCGTCACCCTTGGACATCTTCTGGATCTCGGTCATCGCCTGGATCAGCCGGAGTGGTCTGAGCACCGGCAGCACTACGACTGTGAGATCGAACAGGTGGCCACGAAACCACGGAGCCTTCCGCGGGGCGAGCGCGAGCCGCACGAGGTAGTCGACAGCGAAGATCACCCATGTCAGAGCCATGACTGTGCGCATGACGACGTACTCCGCGCCCTGCAGGTTCGCGATCACCTGCCATGAGTACGCGACGAGAAATGCGAGCGAGGCGATGACCAGCGGCCAGTACGTGATGCGCTGCCAACGCTGTTCGGTCATGTCGCCGAGCGTACTGAACTGAACAACCACCTCTGCGAGCGCTCGCCGAGAGTCCAAGCATCGCGCAGCATTCCCTCGCACTAGGGTGAGCCGCATGGTCACGAACCCGAACCCGTGGGCATTCGCTTCCAGCTCGCGCACGCTCGTAGCCCTGTCGATCCCCGCCGCACTCATCGGCATCCTGTCGGGAGTCATGCTGTGGGCGCTCGATGAAGTCGCGCACCTTGGGGTGCACTGGGTGTGGGAGGCGCTGCCGGAGTCTCTGGGCGCGACCGGCGACTCACCCTGGTGGATCTTCGGCGTTCTAGCCCTCACCGGATTCCTCGTGGGGCTTGTCGTCTGGAAGATGCCGGGCCACGGCGGCCAGGACTCCGCGACCGTCGAGCTCATCGCACCGCCGCAGCCGGTCCGTGCGGTGCCGAGCATCATCGTCGTCATCCTGCTCACGCTCATCGGCGGCGTAAGCCTCGGCCCCGAGAGCCCGATCATCGCGATCAACACGGCCCTGGCGGTGTGGATCGTCTCACGCCTGTGGCCCGCGATCCCTGCTCAGCTGGTCGTGATCCTGACTGCTGCCGGCACGATCGGCGCTCTGTTCGGGACTCCCGTGGCAGCTGCGCTCGTCTTCACCGGCGCCCTCGCCTCCGGCGGAGGAGCGCTGTGGGACAAGCTCTTCCTTCCCCTCGTCGCCGCCGCGACCGGCACAGTCACCTCTCTCGTCCTCGGCGGCGGGCTGGGCGCCGTCGCCAACATCGCTCCGTACACCGATCCACAGGCCATCGACCTGGTCTCGGCATCCGTCATCGCCGCAGTCGGGGCCGCGGTGGCGCTCGTCGGGATCATTGCGTTCAAGGCCCTACATCCGTTCCTGCGCCGACGGATGCCGAACCCGCTGCTTCTGAGCATCGCCGGGGGCCTGCTCCTCGGCGGGCTCGGCGCCCTCGGTGGCCCCTTGACCCTCTTCAAGGGCCTGGAGCAGAGCGCTCAACTCATCGCGCTGGACGGCACGATCGGCTGGGCAGGGCTCCTCGCCGTCGTCGGGATCAAGCTTGCGGCACTCGTGGTGGCCGCATCCTTCGGGTTCCGCGGTGGTCGCGTGTTCCCGGCGATCTTTCTCGGCGTCGCGTTCGGGATGCTGGCCCATACCCTCGTGCCGTCGATCCCATTCGGCCTCGCGATCGCCAGCGGGGTGCTTGGGTTCACGCTTGCCATCGCCCGCGACGGCTGGATCGCCCTGTTCGTCGCCGTCGCGATGGTCGGCGACATCGGCATCCTCGCGATCATGTGCGTGGCGATCCTGCCGACCTGGCTGGTCGTTGCGCGGGCACCGGAGATGATCATCGAGGATCACCCGGCGCCTCTTGTCACGTCGCGTTGATGTCGGTCTCCAAGGCTGCCGCGTTGCGGATGAAGAGGATGATCCACGTGAACACGAGGATGCCCGCGACCAGTTCGACCGCGGTCAGGGTGTAGTAGCGGACCACGAAGAACACCGCGAGCACGACGATCGCGGCGATGAAAAGCCAGCCGAGCGCGACGAACGGGCGAGGAATTCCGGGGATCCAGGCGGGAAGGCGGATCACGAGCACGCCGAACACGACAGCCATGCCCGAGGCGAACGCGGTGTGGATGAAGAAGAACTCGTTGACCGGAAAGACCCCGACAAAGGCGAGGAAGACCCCGACCAGGATGAGGCACAGCCGCACCCACCGGATGCCGTGAGCGTGCGAGGTCGGGATGCCACGGGTCGCGTACCGCGCAAGTGTCGTGACGATGAAGCCCGCCACGATGAGCGTGAGGTTGAACGTCATCGCCGACAGGTCGTTCGTCATTCCCAGCGCGGAAAGGTTGTCTCTCCACCAGTACGGGTCGCTGGCCGTCAGCATCGCCGCCAGCACTCCCTCGATGAGGAACACCGCGAGAATCAGGGCGAGCAGCGACAGATCCATATGCGTGGCCGAGTAGAAGACCAGGTACGCGGTCACCGAGGCCGCGGCAGCCGACAGGGCGAGCAGCGGCAACGCATACACTTCCGCGCCGATGAAGGCGTCCTCAAGAATCACCGCGAGCAGCGTCCACGACAGCAGCGCGATGATGCCGTGGGCGAAGGCAAGCGCCCCGGCATCCAGATAGTCGAGCACCCCGAGGCGGCGAGCGCCGGACTGGCGGGCGTGGAGGACATACCTGCCCGCCGCGAAGGCGAGGATTCCCGCGACCCCCGAGACGATCGCGGAGAACTGGCCCACCGAACCGGGGCCGGATATCGGCGCGCTCTGAAACCGGAAGACGGCCAACGCAACCAGCGCGACAACGACGAACGCGACGGCTCCGACGCCTAGACTGAGCGACTCGAGAGCTCGCTCGTGGTCGGACCCGGAATCCTCGGCGACGACGATGCGGTGAGCGCGGCGCGTGTCGGCCTGCGCCGCGGGCGTCTCAGGTGATGGTGTCGCTGTCACGGCATGAGAGTAGCGCAGCGACCGCACCGCGACTCAGTCGTCGCCGGCCGGGGTGTCGGATGCCGGTGGCAGCGCGTGGCGCGGGCGCCACAGCACGATCTCGGTGGCGCGCCGCACGCGCCGGCCGTGCCGGAGAGTGATCACCGAACCACCTGGCCCCGCAGCGAACACACGAGCCCCGGGCCTGCTGGCAAGTTCCGCTTCGACGCGGGCCTCGAGGTCGCGAACTCGAGTGTGGAGTTCGCGCACCCGGTTTTCGAGCTCAAGGATCCGCGCGATTCCCGGCAGGCTCATTCCCTCACCCGAGAGCCGGGCGATCTCACGCAACTGTTCGACGTGGCGTAGCGAATAGCGCCGAGACCCGCCCTGCGTGCGCGCCGGCACGACCAGGCCGAGCCGGTCGTACTGGCGCAGGGTCTGCGGATGCATGCCGGCGAGCTCGGCCGCTGCCGCGATCGCCAGGATCGGGGCCTCGTCGTCAATCTCGTCTTCGTGCATCCGGATGTCCTCGATGGCAGGTCAGCTAGCAGCGCGAGCGATCAGTTCGGCTCGCGGATTCTCTTTCGGTTCGGCCTCGCGGTACTTCTCCAACGCTTCCCGTGCCGCTCCGTCGACGTGTGTCGGCACCGCGATCTGCACCTCGGCGAGGAGGTCTCCGGTGCCCTTCTGGGTCTGCACGCCGCGGCCCTTCACCCGCAGGACCCGCCCCGAGGGCGTTCCCGGGGCTACGCGCAGCTTCACGGGGTCGCCACCGAGGGTCGGGACCTCGATCGTGGCTCCGAAGACCGCCTCGGTGTAGGTCACCGGGACGACGACCCGCAGGTTGAGTCCGTCTCGGGTGAACACCGGATGCGGGCGCACGGAGACCTGCACGACGATGTCGCCGCTCTCTCCGCCATCCGGCGAGGGCCGACCGCGTCCGCGAAGCCGGATCTTCTGACCATCGGCGACGCCAGCAGGGATCTTGACCTTGAACGGCTGACCGTCCTCGGACTGCAGCGTGATCGTCTCACCCTTGGTCGCGGTGACGAAGTCGATCGTCGTCCGCGCCGTGACGTCGGCGCCGCGCGTGGGACCGCCGTACCCGCGGTAGCCACCGGACGCCTGTCCGAACCGTCCCGAGCCGAACGAGCTGCCGCCGCCCTGACCGAACATCGAGAAGATGTCGTCGAAGTCGGCGCTCTCGTAGCTGTAGCCGCCGCGGCTCTGACCGAACCGGCTGAAGACGTCTTCGAATCCGCCCGCGCCCTGGCCGCCTGCCGTGAAGCGCGCACCCGAGCCCATGGCACGGATCTGGTCGTACTCCTCGCGCTGTTCGGGGTCCGAGAGCACGGCATACGCCTCGCTGATCTCCTTGAAGCGGGCCTCGGCCTTGGCATCGCCCGCGTTCGAGTCGGGGTGGTACTGGCGTGCGAGTTTGCGGTACGTCTTCTTCAGGTCCGCAGCGGAGACATCCTTCGAGACGCCCAGGACCTTGTAGAAGTCCTTATCGAACCAGTCTTGACTGGCCATCGGTTGTCCTCCGTGCTACTCAGCCGGCACGGCGACGACGACCTTCGCGGGGCGAAGCTCGATCGATCCGAGCCGATAGCCGACCTCCACGACCTCGAGGATCGTGGTCTCGGTAGCCCCGGGAGTGGGCTGCTGGAAGATCGCCTCGTGCTGTTGCGGGTCGAAGACCTCGCCGGCTTCGCCGTAGGAGGTGACGCCGAGCCGTTCGGCCACGGAACGGATCTTGTCCGCGATCGCTGAGAAGGGCGTGCCCTCCTCGAGGTCGCCGTGCTTCTCGGCTCGGTCGAGGTCGTCGAGCACCGGAATGAAGCCCTTTGCGACGGCCCCCTTGGCGCGTTCGATCTCGATCTCGCGCTGCTCCTCTGTGCGGCGGCGGTAGTTGGCGTACTCCGCCTGCAGGCGCTTGAGGTCGGTCAACAGTGCCGATTCCAGGTCGGCCAACACGACATCCTCGGCCGCAGCGGCATCGGCCGACTGCGCGGCCCCGAGGATGTCATCCACCGTGAGGTCATCCTGATCGGCACCGGCACCGGCGCCGGCGGCGCCGGAGGAGGTGTCCTCCGACGCTGCCGCGTCACCGTTGTCAGCGCTCGCGCTGTCAGGGGCGCCGTCAGGTCCGACTCCGGAGTCCTTCTCCGAAGGTGTGGGCTCTTCGTCGTCCTTGCGTGCCATGATCTCTTCCGTTTACTTCTTGTCGTCTTCGTCCTCGACGACCTCGGCGTCGATGACGTCCTCGTCGGGGTTGGGGACCTCACCCGAGCCGGGCTCGCTCGCCGCCGGGTCGGGGTGCTCGCCGGCGGCCTGCCCTGCCTGGTAGATGGCTTCACCGAGCTGCGACTGGCTCTGGTTCAGCTTGTCGAACGCAGCCTTCACCGCGTCGTCATCCTCGCCGGCAAGAGCGGTCTTGAGGGCGTCGACATCAGCCTGCACCGAGGTCTTGACCTCGTCGGGCAGCTTGTCTTCGTTGTCCTTGATCAGCTTCTCGATCGAGTACGACAGGGTCTCGGCCTGGTTGCGGGTCTCAGCCGACTCGCGACGCTTCTTGTCTTCAGCGGCGTGTTCCTCGGCCTCGCGCACCATGCGCTCGATGTCTTCCTTGGGCAGCGACGATCCACCGGTGATCGTCATCGACTGCTCCTTGCCGGTGCCCTTGTCCTTGGCGGACACGTGCACGATGCCGTTCGCGTCGATGTCGAAGGTCACCTCGACCTGCGGGATGCCGCGAGGGGCCGGCGCGATGCCGGTGAGCTCGAAGGTTCCCAGCGGCTTGTTGTCGCGGGTGAACTCGCGCTCACCCTGGAAGACCTGGATCGCGACGGACGGCTGGTTGTCGTCGGCGGTCGTGAAGGTCTCGCTGCGCTTGGTCGGGATGGCGGTGTTGCGCTCGATGAGCTTGGTCATGATGCCGCCCTTGGTCTCGATACCGAGGCTCAGCGGGGTGACGTCGATGAGCAGAACGTCCTTGCGCTCACCCTTGAGGACACCGGCCTGAAGCGCCGCACCGACGGCGACGACCTCATCAGGGTTGACTCCCTTGTTGGGCTCCTTGCCGCCGGTCTCCTTCTTGACCAGGTCGCTGACGGCGGGCATACGCGTCGACCCACCGACGAGGACGACGTGGTCGATGTCGCTGACCTTGATGCCGGCCTCGCGGATGACGTCCTCGAACGGCTTCTTCGTGCGGTCGAGCAGGTCCTTTGTGAGATCCTCGAACTTCGCGCGCGTGATCGTCTCGGACAGCGACACTGGGCCGTTCTCCGTCAGCGACAGGTAGGGAAGGTTCACGCTCGTGGATGCCGAGCTCGAGAGCTCCTTCTTCGCCTGCTCCGCGGCCTCCTTGAGGCGCTGCAGGGCGATCTTGTCACCCGAGACGTCCACACCGGTGGTGTCCTTGAACTGCTTGATCAGGTAGTCGACGACCCGCTGGTCCCAGTCGTCGCCACCGAGGCGGTTGTCACCGGCTGTCGAACGGACCTGGATGGTCGAGAAGTCGTCATCCTTGCCCACCTCCAGCAGGGAGACGTCGAAGGTTCCACCACCGAGGTCGAAGACGAGGATGAGTTCGTCTTCCTTACCGCGGTCCAGGCCGTAGGCGAGGGCGGCGGCGGTGGGCTCGTTGATGATGCGCAGGACGTTCAGGCCCGCGATCTCGCCGGCTTCTTTGGTCGCCTGACGCTCGGCGTCGTTGAAGTAGGCGGGGACGGTGATGACGGCATCCGTCACCGAGTCGCCGAGGTACTGTTCGGCGTCGTGCTTGAGCTTGGCCAGGATGCGCGCCGAGATCTCCTGCGGCGTGTACTTCTTGCCGTCGACGTCGAAGGTCCAGGTGGTGCCCATGTGGCGCTTGACCGACGAAACCGTACGGTCGACGTTGGTGACGGCCTGACGCTTGGCGGTCTCGCCGACGAGCACCTCGCCGTCTTTCGTGAAGGCGACCACCGACGGGGTGGTGCGGAAGCCCTCGGCGTTGGCGATGACCTTGGGCTCGCCGCCCTCGAGGACGCTGACGACGGAGTTGGTGGTTCCGAGGTCGATTCCCACTGCACGTGGCATCTGATTCTCCTTGTTTTGCGTGGAAGCGATGTTCCGGTTGAAAGTCGACTCGCGGCTCCTTGCACGGTTGAGGCACGAGGTTGAGTCGCGATGACTCAAGCGTAGCCACCCACCCTCTCGGTGTCAACTGGAGTTGAGTCCACTCGTATCAATTTTGTGCGGGCGATAATGATCGCGTGAATCTTCCGTGGCACTTCGCTCCGCTGCGCGGCGAGCGCGTGACTCTCGATCTGCTGCGCCCCGATGACCTCGCGGCGCTGAGCGCGATCCAAGGAGACCCCGCCACCGTGCGGTACATGCTCTACGAAGCCAGGTCGCGAGACCAGGTCGAAGCGGCGATCGAACGCGACAGCGCCCACGACCGCCTCGAGAAGACCGGGGACTACGTTCAGCCGGCGATCCGGGATGCCGATGGCCAGCTGGTCGGAACGCTGTACGTCAAGCTCGTCAGCACCGATGACCGCACCGCCGAAATCGGATGGCTCCTGTCGGCATCCGCGCGGGGCAAGGGCTACGCGACCGAGTCCGCTGACATCTTCCTGCGGGTCGGATTCGAGGAGCTCGGGCTGCACCGCATCTACGCCGAACTCGATCCCCGCAACGAAGCGTCAGCCGCAGTCTGTGCGCGGCTCGGAATGCGTCACGAGGCCCATCTGCGCGAGAACATGTGGCTGAAGGGCGAGTGGGTCGACACCGCGATCTACGCGATCCTCGAGCAGGACTATCGACGCATTCGGGCCTGAGTGCCGCGAGTGATTCACACGAGCTTCGCGAGGGTTTGCAGCGCAATCACGAGAAGGCCGAGCCCGATGAGGATGCCGAGAGCGAGCACCCTCTCCCACCACCTCGCGTGCGAACGGCGAACGGCGAGCCAGCCGATCAGCGCGAGGGTGACGACGTAGACGATGGCGGCAGCGCTTATCGCCGTGGACAGGTCGATGATCTCGAGCCATCCGAGCAGCATCAGCCCGCCTGGCACGACAACCGTCGACAGGCCCCCGCCGGCAACGCGCAAGAGCACAACCCAATCCGCGCCGTGAGGGAACTCGCCCTCCACCGCCAGGTGCGACACCACGTCAGACACGAACCCCGCGATCGTGATGCCGATCACGCCGAACAGCAGAGCGAGCAGGGCGTGGTCGGCAGCCGCATGATCGGAGCCGGCGACCACGAGGACGATGGCAAGCCCGGTGAAGGTGGCGTAGATCCGCTCGCGGAGATACGCGCCGACCGCCCGACTGCCGCCGGTGTTGAAGAGGCGGTCATAGCGCCGCTGCATCGTGGATCCACCCTCGGGGGCTGTCGATCGCGCGGGCGCTCCGTCTGTTCGGGCACCGTCGCGTGGTTCGTCGGCTGACGCAGGCGTCATCATGTGCAAACGGTACCGTCAGCCTTCCGCCGCCGCCGCCCGCCGTCGCATCCGCCGCGCCTTCTGCCGCCCCTTGGCCCAAGTGTCGAACCGCGCGGTGTCGGGGATTCGGGCAAGGAGGGGCCCGACCACGATGGTGATGAGCACGTAGGCCGTCGCGAGGGCGGCAAGGGACCGGTCGGCACCGGCGGACACGGCAAGTCCCGCGATGACGATCGAGAATTCTCCGCGCGGCGTCAGGGCGAAACCAGCGCGCCAGCGGCCGGGTTCGGCGATCCCGGCTTTGCGCGCAGCCAGGTAGCCGGTGAGCACCTTTGTGCCCATGGTGACGATCGCGAGGATGAGCGCGGGCACCAGAACCGGAGGCAGATCGGCGGGGTTGGTCGACAGCCCGAAGAACAAGAAGAACACCGCCGCGAACAGATCGCGCAGGGGGGTGAGAACCTGCGTCGCGTGCTCTGCCGCGGGACCCGAGATCGCAATCCCGACGAGGAAGGCCCCGACCGCGGCCGACACGTTCGCCTCTGCGGCAAGCCCCGCCACGACGAGCGTCAGTCCCAGGACCGACAGCAGTAGCACGTCGGCGCGCTTGGACCAGACGAGCTTGGAGACGAGCGGTCCGTGCCGGAGCGCGACCCACAGGATCAGGAGCACCGCCGCGAGGGCGATCGTGACGCTGATCGCGCCGGCGGCAAGATCCATGCCGACCAGCACAGCGGTCAGGACCGGCAGATAGAACGCCATCGCCAGATCCTCGATCACCAGGATCGAGAGGATCGTCGGTGTCTCTCGGTTGGGGAGGCGGCCGAGATCCTGCAGCACTTTCGCGACGACACCGGATGAGGAGATCCAGGTGATCCCCGCGAGAACCAGCGCACCCACGGGACCCCAGCCGAGAACGAAGCCGGCGATAGCGCCCGGAATGGCGTTCAGGGCCATATCGATCCCGCCGGCCATCCGCGACCGGTTGAGGCTGCCCATCAGCTCTTTCGCGTTGTACTCCAGGCCCAGCATCACCAGCAGCAGGATGACGCCGATCTCGGCGCCGACCTCGATGAACTCCTCGCCCTGTGAGATCGGCAGGATGCCGCCCTCACCGAACGCGAGGCCGCCCAGGAGGATCAGCGGGATCGGGGAGATCCCGATGCGGCCCGCGAGGCGACCCAACAGCGCGATACCGAACAGCAGCGCGCCGATCTCGAGAAAGAGCAGCGCGCCATCATGCATCGATCAAGCGCCGTTCAGGATCCGGACCAGGTGCTCAAGACCCTCACGGGTGCCGACGACGACCAGGGTGTCTCCGGCGCGCAGCGCGTCGGAGGGCTCGGGCGCCGGGATCACGCCCGACTCGCGCACAATGGCCACGACGGAGCAGCGCGTGAGCGTGCGCGCTTTCGTGTCGCCGAGGGGTCGCCCGACGTACGGGGAGTCTGCCCGCACGGGAATCTTCTCGATCTGCAGGCCGGCGAAGGCCTCCTGCAGGCCCGCCAGCTGGGTGAGGATCACCGAGCCGCCGAGCACCTCCGAGAGCGCCGTGGCCTCGTCATCCGTCAACGCGAGGGTGTCACCGCAGCGGTCGGGGTCGTCCTCGTCGGAGATCGCTATCTCTCGACCGCCCTCGCGGAAGTTCACCACCGAGAGACGCCGACCATCGTCGGTGAGGATGTCGTGACGGATGCCGATGCCGGGTAGCTCGGCGCGCTCCACGTGAACGGGCATGCGCCCATCTTCCCACCAAAAGGGCTACCCAATGTTCACTCTGGACCCCTAGCGTATGGCGAGTGAGCGACAGCGAGCCCGAACTCCGCGAGGCCCAGGCCCCGACACCCGACGCAACCGGTGTGCCGACTCCTCCGCCGACCACCGACACCGATGCCCTCGAGAGCCTGGCGGTGCTCTTCCAGGACTCCACCGAGGAGCGGCACGTCCCGCGCAAGCAGGTGATCTCGTGGGCGTTCTGGGACTGGGCGACCCAGCCTTTCAACTCCGTCATCCTCACCTTCGTCTTCGCGGCCCTGTACCTCGTCTCCGACAGCTTCCTGCCCGCTGACGTCGCTTCGCTCCCCGATGATTCCCCTGTAAAGGAGGCGGCGCTGGCCGACCTCACCAGCGGGTACGGCTTGGTCACCACCATCGCGGGGCTGCTGATCCTGTTTCTCGCGCCGGTCCTCGGCCAACAGGCCGATCGCCGGGGCAGCAAGAAGCGCTGGCTCTTCGTGTTCACGATGCTCCTCGCGCTCACGCAGTTCGCGTTGTTCTTCGTCTACGCCCAGCCCGTCTTCTTCTGGTACGGCGCGGCCGTGCTGGCCGTGGGTGCGGTCATCTCCGAGATCGCCGGCGTCAACTACAACGCGCTGCTCGTCCAGGTGTCAACGCCGAAGACGGTCGGCAAGGTCAGCGGCCTCGGCTGGGGCATGGGCTACATCGGCGGAATCGTCGCCCTCGTGATCGTCGTCGCTCTCACGTTCGCGGACTGGTTCGGGATGGACACCTCCGACGGCCTCGCGTATCGCCTGATCGCGGTCGGATGCGGTGTGTGGACGATCCTTTTCTCCATCCCGCTCTTTCGGAACGTCCCCGAGCCCCCGCCCTCGGCGCCCGGCCAAAGCGTGGGCTTCTTCCGCAGCTATGTGGTGCTCGTGCACGACATCGCGCGCCTGTTCCGGGAGCACCGTCCGACCTTCTGGTTCCTCATCGCCAGCGCCGTGTACCGCGACGGTTTGGCCGGGGTCTTTGCATTCGGCGGAGTGCTCGCAGCCGTCGCGTTCGGATTCGGGCCGACCGACGTCATCCTGTTCGCGATCGCGGCCAATGTCGTGGCCGGGCTGTCGACGATCATCGCGGGTCGGTTCGACGACAGGTTCGGCGCGAAGGCCGTCATCGTCGTCGCCCTGACCACCCTCGTGGTCGTCGCGTTCGTCGTCTTCGCGTTCCACGACCTGGGTGCCGTCATCTTCTGGATCGGCGGACTCATCCTCTCGGCCATGGTCGGGCCGGCGCAGGCAGCATCCCGCTCGCTGCTCGCTCGCGTCACCCCGACCGGGATGCAGGGTGAGATCTTCGGGCTCTACGCCACAACCGGACGCGTCGCGAGCTTCCTCTCCCCGGCCATGTGGACCGTCTTCATCGCGTATTTCGGCTCGACCATCTTCGGCGTCCTCGGCATCGGACTGGTGCTCCTGCTCGGCCTCATCCTGCTGCTGCTCGTGCGGCTGCCCAAGCGCTCGGCGGTCTGAGCGCGGCGCTCGCCTCCGCGATGTAGGACAACTCGCCTACGTAGGAGTATTGGGGCGGCATCCGTCCTACCTGGGTGATTACTCCTACCTACGGGATGCAGCGAGGCGGGTCAGCTGGGCCAGGCGTCGGCGAGCTTGGTCAGCAGACGGGCGAGGTCGGTGCGTTCGGCATCCGTGAAGGATGCCAGGGCCGTCGTGATCGCATCGCGTCGCTGATCGCGAAAGCCGCGGACGAAGGTCTCGCCCTTCTCGGTGAGAACGATCCGCGTTCGGCGGGCATCGTCGGGGTCGGCCTCGCGGCGAACGAGCCCGAACTCGACCCCCTGCTGCACGAGGCGCGATGCGCGAGGCTGATCGACGCCGATCGCTTCGCCGAGCTCGCTCACAGTGAGCGGATGGTCGCTGGATGCCAGCACTTCAAGCACACGCATCCGCGCCGGACCCGAGATGCGGGCATCGCCGCGATGTTCTTTCGAGCCCATCGGTCCCACCCACGGGCCCCAGCCGGCGCCCGGACCGAAGCCGGGGCCGCCTCGGTGATGACCGCGCCGACGATGGCCGTCCGCGTCGTCGGTCCCGTGGTTCTGCGAGTCGTGCGGCCCTGGAGGCATCCACGGCCGGTGGCCGCGCCGTCCTCGCAGGCGAACGAGTGCCGCCGCGATCTGATCGATGGGGTCGGACGGCGAGCTCGGCATCCCTCCAATTTACATGCGAGTTGACATGGATATCGATTACATGCCACCATGCAAGTACATGCACTAATACATGCATTCCGGAGCAACGCAAAAGAGCGCCCGGAGACGACGCGGGTTCTGCCCGCCAGAGCGGATTCCC
>MDSV01205826.1_pt1 | contig 26460 bp, 21 predicted proteins | sample 810851 | NCBI WGS metagenome assembly MDSV01 (sample SAMN05326640, study PRJNA326480) | marine metagenome | isolation source: seawater | place: Atlantic Ocean: North East | collected 2012
ATAGTAAAGAGAGAAGATGAGCAAGCTTTTGCAGAATTAAATGGAGCTTTTCAAAAATTTGTTGAAGATGCTGCACGACTACTATATCAAGAATTAGATAGCTATAATTCTATTCGTGATTTTGTGGTCCGTTGTGCTCACCTAGAAAGTTTGCACAGCCACGACGCTGTAAGTAGAATCTGTAAAGGGCTACCAAACGGACTAAGGTGATAGTAAGTCAATTGTGTAAGAGGTTGAAGATCTCCCTATATTGACCTTTGAATAAATCAAAGGATAATATGATTAACCCTTCAAACTCAAGCGCAGAAAGAGCTATTCATTTTCTCATTTTTGCACTGCTAGTTACATGGACAGCTACTCCTATACGTGCGCAGTTAATAGAAAATTTCGAAGACGGACAAAAAACATCTTATGCGGGTGCTAATGTTGAGCTATCTTCTGGGACTTGGTATTTTAATGATGCGCTACTGGGTAGTTTGGGCAATGATAAATTCAATGGCTCACAAGGTGTTCGTATGGACCGTCGAAATGGTAAATCGGGCTCAATTACAATGTTATTTGATAAGAATGATGGTGCGGATGTAGTTAGTTTTGTTAGTGCAAACTATGGGTCAAATACAGGCAATTCGCTGCAATTGGAATATTCAGTCGATAAAGGTGGTTCATGGACCACCGTTGGAGAGCCCATTTCACCGGGTTCAGATTTAGAATTATTTGAGATTGAAGTTGGTATTTCCGGACCTATCCGTTTCCGGTGGATTCAGGGTGGTGACGGGCGTATTAATCTAGATGATTTGACCATTACTGATTTCCTTGAGGCCAGCGATACTCAAACCATTCAGGTCAGTGCTAATGGGATCATACTAACCTCACAAAATGGAATTTCTTTTGAATCAACAGTGGAGGGAGGTAGTAAATCCAAACCAATTCTAATAACTAATTTAGGCGAACCCACTTTAGTGGTAGAATCAGTGGAAGTTACGGGTGCAGATTTCTTTGTAGATGATCTTCAAGACAGCAGTTTAACCTTTAAAGCTACTACGGAGATTTTGCTACATTTTAATCCAACAAGTGTGGGAGATTATTCAGGTGAACTTATAATAAAAAGTAATGATCCTAATCAAGCCACAATCAGTATACCACTGACTGCACAAGCCTTTGGGGCTGACGATGTGCTCCCGATTTCAGACGCGCGAACATTGAGTCTAGGGACTCGGGTTCGAATTGCAGGGCGTGTAACTGTAGCTAATGAATTTGGCGGACCACTTTATCTACAAGATGGAACGGCTGGATTGGCCGTCTATTATGAGCCTTTGCATGCTGAAGCCGTCATTGGAGATTCTATTGTTGTAGAGGGACCGCTGAATGTATTCCGACCCATAGCTGGTGAAGATGAAGATTTTTTATTGCAAATTTCTGCTACTGACAGTGATAATTCGATTAATTATGAGATACTGGAAGTAGAATCCAGAGTTCCTGAGCCTAAAATGGTCACTTTAACTCAAGTAAATTCAGGTAGCTTGGAAGCTCAACTAGTGCAAATTCCAAACACAGTTATAGAACATCAGGGAGCCTTTCAAGGTAATACTAATTATTCTATATCAGACCCTACATCTACGGCTGAAATGCGGGTCGATAATGATAGTGAGTTAGTAGGAGCTATGAGTCCAAACGAACCCATTCAAATGATTGGTGTAGTAGGTCAATTTGCTGGCATTTATCAAATACTACCCCGTTTCACTTCCGATTTAAGTGTGGACGCGGTTAGCTTCCCTAGTGATTCCATACCAAAAGAGCATACGTTGGATATAGTCACTTGGAACTTGGAATGGTTTGGGGATGCTTCAAATGGCCCTGTTGATGATAACCTTCAAATGCAAAATGCTAAAACCCTCATTGAAACAATCGACGCGGATTTATATGCATTACAGGAAATTTCTAATGCGAATCTCTTTGAATCTTTAGTGACTAATCTAGAAGGCTATAGTGGGACAATAGCCAACTTTGATCAGACTCAGCGCACAGCCTATATATATAAGGAGGAAACCATTAAGGTCTACCAAAGTCAACTGATATCTAGTGGGATGAATTATTCGGACTGGGCAGCGGGCCGATTCCCCTTGGAATTACTTATTGATGCAACAATAAATGGGGAAACTAGAGAAATGTACTTATACAATATACATGCTAAAGCATATGGTGAAGAAAGTGACTATAACCAACGAATCAATGCGTCTAGGCAGCTTAAAGTCTTTCTTGATAATCAGCGGAGAAGTGCTAATGTAATGGTCTTGGGTGATTTTAATGATGAAATACTTCAATCTACTTATAATAATTTGGCCTCTCCATATAAAAACTTTGATGATGACACCGAATATACAATTCTAACCAAGAGTCTTGAAGAAAACGGATATACATCTTACTCCCGATTCTCAATGTTAGATCATATTCTTATTAGTTCAGAGCTAGAGGACGAGTGGTTTGAGGGAACAGAGCGAGTAGAGAATCCTAATTATATAGGTAACTATCTTAGTGAAACATCCGATCATTATCCTGTTTGGACTCGATTTCTATATGGAACTCCAACCAATATAGAAGCCGAATCTCAGCTCAATAAAAGTGAAATGGGCTTTATTTTGCACCCTAACTACCCAAACCCGTTTAATCCCAGTACCACAATTAGTTTTGAATTACAAACTCCAGCTAATGTGGAGTTTCAAGTGGTAGATGTTATGGGGCGTGAACTAACAAGAATTAATTATGGTCAGAAAGCAGCTGGTAACTACCAATATCAGGTAAATGCGGATAATTGGGCTTCAGGTGTGTACTTTTATACATTACGAGCAAATGATCAGCTACAAAGCCGGTCCATGTTATTGATTAAATAGGGTATAATTAATGGCTCTAATAGCATACCGTTCTAAATTAACAATGTAGTTTAATGCGTGTCAGATTAGCCCAGTTGAATCCTACGGTAGGCGATATTCAAGGAAATACAAGTCGTATTTTAAAAGAAATAGAGTCCGCTCGTGAACAAGGTATCGAGCTTCTAATCTTACCTGAATTAACGATTTGTGGATACCCACCCATGGATTTATTAAATCTCCCCGAATTCAGAGATACGATTTATAAAGCAAATGAAACAATTATTGATCAATGTCCAGAAATCGCATTGATATTTGGAAGTATTAGCCCTAATGAGCATTTGGGAAGACCTTGTTATAATTCAGCCTTTGTAGTATCAAATCGTAAATTGATTGCCATACAACACAAGTCACTTCTACCTAATTATGATGTATTTGATGATGTGAGGTATTTCGAACCAGCTATGTCGGTTGAACCCATTGAATTACTCGGGATCAAGTGGGGTATAAGTGTGTGTGAAGATATTTGGCAGAATGATAATTCCTATATGCGCTATCATGTAAATCCTTTGAAGCAGTTGCATGAAAAGGGAGCGGAGATCATGGTAAATATATCGGCATCTCCATTTACACGTAGGAAAATAAATGAGCGTGCCGATATGTTAGCCCGACGTTGCAAAGAATTTCAATCCCCGTTGTTATATGTAAATCAGGTAGGGGCGCAAACTGAACTTATTTTTGATGGAGATTCACTAGCTATGGATGCCTTGGGCAATGTGATCAATCGAGCCACCCGATTTCAGGAAGCCACTTTTGATGTGGAATGCATTAGGGATAGTCAGGGAGTTCAGATTAAACACTTACAATCAGACCCTGATGAAGATCGAACCTCTAGCCTTACTACACATCAACCGGGCATAAATATACCCCAAAGGAGCAGCGGGCCCGCACAGTCGGAGGAGGCCTTCATTTTTGAAGCATTAACCTTAGGGATACGTCACTATATTGTCAAAAGTGGGCTACCAATGAAGGTATGCTTGGGCCTTAGTGGAGGGATAGACTCGGCTTTAGTGGCTGCATTAGCTGTAGAAGCATTGGGGGCTGATGCGGTTGTCGGCGTAACTATGCCATCTGAATATTCATCGAAAGGAAGTGTAGCAGATTCAATACAACTTGCGGCGTCTTTGGGTATAGAGTGTCATCAGATTCCCATTAAAAACATGGTAAAGGCCTTTGACCGTAGCATGGCGGAATATTTTAAGGGTACTGAATTTGGACTTGCTGAGGAGAATATTCAAAGTAGGATCAGAGGTTCTATTTTAATGGCATGGGCTAATAAATTTGGAGCGGTAGTTTTAAATACGGGTAACAAATCAGAATATGCCGTTGGGTACTGCACATTATATGGTGATATGAACGGGGCATTGGGGGTTATATCTGATTTGTACAAGTCCGAAGTCTATGCATTGGCTGAGTGGATGAATGAGCACTATTACAATCGAGAAGTTATACCTAAGGCGATTCTGACCAAAGCACCTTCAGCAGAATTACGTCCCGATCAAAAAGACTCCGATAGTTTGCCTGATTATGTCATCTTAGACGCAATTTTAAAGGGATATATTGAACAGGCTAAAGAATTGACTGAACTTGTTGATATGGGTTTTGATTCGGATTTAGTGCAAGAAATTCTCAAAAAAGTAGACCTAAATGAGTTTAAGCGGTATCAATCGGCTCCTGGATTAAAGGTCTCAGATGTGGCATTTGGTGTTGGGCGAAGGCGTCCAATAGTGCAGCAATGGACGGGCTTTAGATTGGGTCGTGCTTTTTGAGATTTTTAGTATATTATCCAAAACGAATATTCTTTGTTAGCCTATTATCTAATCATTTGCCCATTATGCACCTATGTCCAACAGGTACTAATTTAACAGACACGCTTTCAATAGGCACAAATAGCTTGTTGAAGTCAAATTTTCACCTACTGGCATGTAAAGCGTTACCAATGGCGACCTTAATTATACTAATGGTACTTTCTTTGGGTAACACATCCATAGTTCATGCTCAAGAGGCTCCACCCACGGTTGAGTACCAAGAGATAAAAACCAAATATCTCCCTTATAATAATCCTATGCAGGCTTGGTCTTCGACCTCTACAGACATTGCAGCTGGTGACACAACAGAATTGATTCCGGTAGAGCTACAAATGGACAGCTTTGAGCGTGATATGATGCTTCGGATTGCCAATATATACGCTTCACATGTACAGGCTTTAAAAGCACAGGTAAATAATGAGCCCGTAGAAGCAGAACGTCTAATTAACGAATCATTGGCAGCTTCGCAGGACTTGTTAGATGAGTATCCAGAAATTAGAAGCAATACACGCTTTGCTCAACTCTCTAGAGCGGTTGTTGGTGAGTATCGAGCTTTTTATGGGATAACGGAAGAGGAAGATCAGGCACAAGGAGAAATATTTGCTATTCAAGAAGATTTTCTAGAAGATGAAAACACCTTGGCTGAGGACTTTAACTTTCCAAAAGACACCGAAACCTTTAAAACATCGGTGTTGCTACTGCAAAATGCACAAGTAAATCGACATCTTGTTTACTATACGTTGAGAAGGCCAGATGTGATGGAAAAATGGAGAGAGAGGGCGGAGGTGTACAAGCCCATGATGTTAGAGATTTTTCGGGAAGAGGAAATGCCCCAAGAATTGGTTTATTTAGCTTTTATTGAAAGTGGGTTAAACCCTACGGCTAGGAGTTGGGCGTCGGCTGTTGGAATGTGGCAATTTATAGCAGCCACTGCACGAGTATATGGGATTGAAATTAATTGGTGGGTAGATGAGCGAAGAGATCCTGAAAAAGCTACCAGAGCAGCAGCACGACACTTAAAAGATCTGTACAATGTATGGGGGGACTGGCATCTAGCCATGGCCAATTATAATATTAGCCCACGTGGATTAAATAGGGCCATTAACCGTGCGGGTGGTGTGAAGGATTATTGGGCTGCCTATCCATACTTACCTCGTGAAACCAGAGGATATGTACCTGGTTTTATTGCCACAACTATGATTAATCTGAGTCCAGAAGAATTTGGGTTTCAAACTAACTATGGCCAAGAGCCATATTCCTATGAGACTGTCGAGGTTGATGGACTTATGTCGTTAGAGATACTGGCAGAAGCCATGGATATATCCACGAAAACACTAAAAGAATATAATCCAGAGCTATTGCGTTGGGCAACCCCTCCAGGCTTGAACTATGCGTTAAAAGTGCCTGTTGGCAAGGGGAATGACTTATTAGCCATTTATGATAGTTTACCTCGAGAAAGTCAAAACCAAAGTATCACCATGCATACCGTTCAAAGTGGTGAATCCATTGGATTGATAGCACGTAGGTATGGAACGAGTGTTAGTGGTATCTATGCAAGTAATGATAACCTGTCCAATATCATATACCCTGGTCAAGTAATTGCAGTGCCACTACCAGCAGGATCGGTGAACCAATTATCCGTTAACCGTCCCACCAATCAACAGAGTGGAACAGTGACTACTCGTTCGAGCTCTTCAAGTAGTTCGATCCCGGCTAACTCTGTTAAGTTATTATATAGAGTAAAAACAGGAGATACCATAGGTCATATCGCCGAGTGGCATGATGTGCGTGCATGGGAAATAAGAAGTTGGAACGGAATTGGGAATACCATTCGGGTAGGACAAAATCTGACATTGTATGTGTCAAAAAATCGTGAAGAACATTACAAAGCGATAAATAGCCTCAGCTTTAATGACAAACAAGATTTAGAACGACGACAAAGAGGGGGCGAAAATATATTCGGTGAAAAAGATGCCTCTACCTATGTGGTTAAGCGTAACGATACGTTGTCAGCTATTGCTCGAAGTTTTGGCTTATCCACATCAAAATTGCGAGAGCTAAACGAGTTATCTGGATCCACTATTTATGTTGGGCAAGTACTTAAAGTTCGATAGTAATGGTCAAAAAGTCTCTTAATTTTCGACAAAATGTGCGAAAAAAGTTACTAATTGGACTTCTTGCCCTCCTAGGAATTTCTTCAGTAGCCTACCAACAAAAGGATCTTTACTTCCGGATTAAACAAAGTTTAGACATATTTTCCGAAGCTTTTAGTTTAATTGTCCTCGAGTATGTTGACGAAATAGATCCACTTGAGCTTATAGAAGCAGGACTTAATGCGATGTTTGAAAGCCTTGACCCTTATACCAATTATTTCGACGTAAGTAGTAATGAGCAGGCGGAAATCCTAAGTCGGAGTAACTTTTCCGGTATAGGTATTCAGGTCGATAAAAAAGAAAACCGAGCTATTGTGGTACGTGTGATTGATGGGAGCCCAGCCCAAAGAGTAGGTATACGCACCGGAGATGCCATCCAATCGGTTGATGGGTTGTCTACTGAAACCCTTGAGCCCGAAGAAATAGAAAGCTTGTTGATGGGCGAAACGGGTTCGAAAGTCACCGTCACCATCAAAACCCCAAACGCTCTGGTAGATCAACTTCAACTTTTTCGTGCTAACTTTGAGCCAAAGAGCATAGGTTATGCAGCCTTACTTGATCCAACTGGGGAACCAGTCGTTGAGTTAAATACCGATACCCAGGTGTTAGAATCTAATGACTCTACCAAAAACGAGCTTAAACAGGGTGTAGCCTATCTTCAAATAAACGAATTTGGACAAGGGGTAAATGCGGAATTTAGGCAAACTTTACAGGCTATTAGGCAGGAATCTGAGCTTCAAGGAATAATCCTAGATTTAAGAGGAAACCCTGGTGGATTATTACAGGAGTCGGTACAGATGCTAGATTTTTTGGTCAATGCAGACATCCCCGTGATTCAAACTGTAGGTCGTTTAGAAGAATATAACACGCGATACATAACACGTGAGGATGCTGGATATACAGGACCACTGGTCATACTAATTGACCAAGGGAGTGCTAGTGCTAGTGAAATTTTATCAGGGGTGGTGCAGGATTTAGACAGAGGAGTTGTGCTAGGGGAACGAAGTTTCGGAAAAGGCTTGGTTCAAATAGTCAAACCCTTACCATTCAACAACTCTATGAAATACACCATCTCAAGGTACTATATTCCGTCTGGAAGAAGTATTCAGAGTCTAGAATACGCTCACGATACCAATAACAGTGTCCTACAACGAGGGGATGATACCAAATATAAGACCCTGAATGGAAGAATAGTACGAGGAGGAATGGGTATTGAACCCGATCTCCAGGTTCCCACGGAATTACTCAGTCCGTTCCAGTCGGAGCTGCTCCGTTTAGGTTTGGTAAGTGATTTTGTACAGCAAGTTGAGCTACCCTTGACTGCCACAATTGATGATGAGCTTATTCAAATTATGACCAATAGATTTATGGAAAATTTTGATCCTACTCGTTTGCAGATTTGGAATGACATGTTGTCACTAACGGACTCATTGGCTCATTCTTTACAAAATAGTAACGCGTTGAATGCCAATACAGATGAGTCTTTACAACGGATAACCGATCAAATTTCTACACTGGCAAAATCCAACTTCAGCGAAAAAAACAGAGAAATTGAGGTGGTTTTGGGGTTGGAATTAATCCGATTCTATAAAGGAAACCAAGTCTGGAAAAGAGCTAGCTTAGTCTTTGATCCAGCGATTATGGCGGGAATACAACTGTTGGACGACTTGCAAGATTATCATTCAATTATTGATTAATTCATGGCTGGGAAAGCCGATCTACATATTCATACCACCTATTCTGACGGTAAAATAAGCCCTTTTGAGGTCCTTAATTTAGCAGTGGCTAAAGGGTTAAAGGCCATTTCTATTACTGATCATGATACTATTAAAGGGTACCTCAAAGCAGAAGAAATTTTGGAGTCAGAACAATTACCCATTGAATTAATTTCAGGTGCAGAATTCACTGCATCCTTTAAAAACAAAGATATTCATCTGCTAGGCTATTTTTTTGATCCTTATCATAAAGAACTATCGGAGTACTTAACCGCTTGTTCGGTACAGCGTAGGCGACGAATGAAATCGATGATAGATTGGCTCAATAAAAAAAATATCGAAATAGATTTTCAGGAAGTTCAAGCAATATCCAAACATGCCACATTAGCCCGGCCCCATTTAGCTAGGGTATTAGTAGAAAAAAAATATGTATCCAATTACATAGAAGCTTTTCAAAGATACTTAGTAGCTGCTCATGAGGAAACGCGTCAACCCTATTTTTTAGATGCCAACACTCTCATTGCATTGGTCCGGAGAGCTGGAGGCGCCGTAATATTAGCTCACCCAGGAAAATTATTCACTCAACAAGAGCTCGATGAAATACGAATCTTAGGGTTAGATGGGGTTGAATGCATCCACCCAAGTCATTCATACCAACAACATAATCACTTTGTTAAATGGTCCCAAAAACACCATTTGCTTCAAACCGGTGGAAGTGACTATCATGGGCATCCAGACTATGGTTATACACCCATTGGCACGGTAGCCACTTCCTATAATAATGTGATTAAAATGAAGGCAATGACCACACAAAGAAAAGCTTTAATACCCAATAATTAATAATAAGCCATGAGTAATAAACAAGGGATTCAAGAGGTTTCAACAAGCACAGTAGTAAAGGACGCAACTGTTGGAATTGTGGTTTCAAGGTGGAATTCGATGATAACTGAAGCCATGTTGGAAGGAGCCATCTCAACCTTAGTGGCAAATGGAGTAAAGAAAGACTCCATTACGATTGTTCGTTGTCCGGGTAGTTACGAAATACCATTGACCGCACAGTGGCTATTGGAAACCAAACGCTACGAGGGTGTCATAGCCTTAGGTGTTGTCATTCGTGGGGGAACTCCACATTTTGATTATGTTTGTGATGCAGTAAATCAAGGAGTATTAGATCTAAACCTTCGCTTTTCAACACCCGTTGCATTTGGAGTGCTCACAACAGACGATGTTCAACAGGCATTAGATAGAGTAGGGGATAAAGGAAATAAAGGATCCGAAGCTGCCCTCGCCCTACTTAAAATGATTACAGTACGCAGAAGTTTAAATGAACTTAGTTAGGCCAAATGACGTAGTGTTTATGATATGAGAAATTGTATCTGAAATAGAAAGTTTGAAATAGCTAGTCTAGATCAAATCAAAAGCCATTTTATGTGGGTATAAATTAGGCGCTTTTTTCTTGAATAAGCTTCAATAAAGCTCTAATTTGCTGAATTGAAAAGAACCAATCATAATCCCTTTGAAAGAGCTGAGTCTCACTAAAACAAAACAGACACAGGAAGACAAGAATCGGCAGAAAGAGTTAATCGATTCAGGTGTCGTACCGGAGCATATTGCCATCATTATGGATGGTAATGGGCGTTGGGCTCAAAGCAAAGGAAATATTAGGCTTTTTGGGCATAAGATAGGTGTGGACTCCGTTCGAGATATTACTGAGGCATGTGCTCAGCTCGGGGTTAAGTTCCTGACTCTATATGCTTTTTCGACAGAAAACTGGGGAAGACCTAGTGCCGAAGTTAGAGGGTTAATGCGTCTATTGGTATCCTCGCTAAGGAAAGAGGCGAATAATCTACATCGAAACAACATTCGCTTGGTCACCATTGGTCAGATGGATCGATTTCCTGATGATTGTATAAAGGAATTAGATGAGGCAATTTCGTTAACCAAAGATAACACAGGCTTGGAATTATGTTTAGCCCTGAGTTACTCTGGTAGATGGGATATAACTGAGGCTGTAAAAAAAATTGCTAAACATGTAGAAGAAGGCAGATTAGCCCCTAATTTAATCAATGATCAAATGATTGGGGATCACCTTTCGACAGCAAATATACCAGATCCGGATTTAATTATTAGAACCAGTGGTGAATATCGCATTAGCAACTTCTTATTATGGCAACTGGCTTATTCCGAGCTGTACATAACCGAATTATATTGGCCAGATTTTAGGCGTAACGAATTGTATGAGGCTATTCAATCCTTCCAAAAAAGAGATCGAAGATTTGGCAAAGTGAGCAAAAAAAATAAAGACGAAATAAGTAACTAGTTCGTTACAGTAAAAATTATCAGCTTGAAAGAATATACATTGTTTATCAAGATCTTACAGTCCCCAAAAAATGCAAGAACACATTCATTAAGAAATGTTTTTGTGCTCACTGCTATTATGCTATTTGGCAATACTTTTACCGCCTACTCCCAACAAATACAAATAACCGATCCCACATTAGAAAATCCTGAGGAATATCGTATTTCTCAGGTTCGAGTTCAGGGAAATGAAAGCACACGAACTCAATTCATCATTAACACGAGTGGATTGGTTGAGGGAAAGGTAATAACTCATCCAGGTGATGACATACCTGATGCAATTAATAGGTTATTTCGAATAGGTTTATTTTCTGATGTAAAAGTGTTTATCGAGAATCAGTCTCTAACCAGCCTAGACATACTCATAGAGGTAGTTGAACAGCCTAGAATGCTCGAGTATAAGATCGAAGGGGTTAAAAAATCAGAAGCCCGAGACCTAGAAGATCTTATAAGTTTGGTTCAAGGTGCTGCAATAACGGATGCAAGTTTAGAACAAGCAAAGCGCACCATCATCCGATTTTTTAAAGAAAAAGGATTATGGGGAACGGAAGTTGCTAACAGGGTAGAAGCGTCAGATGAAATTGAAAACCGTTCTATTTTATATTTTGAGGTTAAAAAAGGCGATAAGTTAGAAATTAAAGATATTTACTTTATTGGGTTAGAGCGGTTCACTGAAAAAGATTTATTAAAGGTGATTAAGCCGATTAAAGAAGATGCATGGTGGAAATTTTTGTCCAAAAAGCTTTATAAGCAAGAAGACTTTGACGAAGGAGTAACCAATCTTGTGACCCATTTTCAAGAGGAAGGTCATGTCGATGCTAGAATAGTTTCTGATAGTTTATGGGTAGATAATTTTGGTAAAGGTGAGCAAGGACTACGTTTAGCCTTTACCATCTATGAAGGACCTCAATACAAAGTGCGAGACATTAGTTGGGATGGAAACACAGTGTACACCGATGCCCAATTAACACAGTCACTAGGTTTTGAAAAAGGGGATGTATTTAATCAAACTCTATACGATGAAAATTTAAACTTCAATAAAACCTCGACCGACATAAACAGTTTATATCAGAATATAGGTTATTTATTTTTTCAAGCCATTCCAACGATCTCCAAAGTGGGTGATGACTCCTTGGATATTCACTTTGATATATATGAAGATGAAATTGCAACAATCCGTAGGGTGTCATTTAGTGGGAATACGCAAACGCATGACGACGTTGTTCGGAGAACCTTACGAACGATCCCCGGTGCCACATACAGCCGTGAGGCGATAGTCCGATCGGTTCGAGAACTGAGTACCTTAGGATTTTTTGACCCCCAAAATATCACTCCCGATGTACAACCTATACCCCAAGATAAAGAAGTAGATGTATCTTTTCAGGTTGATGAATCTGCGAGCACGTCGAATTTTGAATTTTCGGGGGGGTATGGTGGCCGCGCAATCGGTGCTTTGATCTCCGCCCGTCTTAACTTTAATAACTTCTCACTACAGCGAGCCTTGGCAGGTGACTTTACCCCATTTCCATCAGGAGATGGACAAAATCTTTCTTTGGGTGTTCAGGTGACAGGGACAGGCTTTCAAAGCTATAGTTTTGGATTTGTGGAGCCTTGGTTAAAAGGAAAGCCTACCTCACTTGGGGTAAATCTATCATATAACTTTATACAATACCGCGGCTTCTCGGAAAAAAACCGACTTTTCTCTTCTTCTGTATCTCTTGGGAAGCGATTACGATGGCCTGATGATTACTTTTCAAGCAGAACGGCTTTAGGTTATCAACTATACGATGTCCAGGGTACTACATCCTTTTTATCGGCTGGAACCTCCTCTATTATATCAATAAATCAGACTTTCGAACGGAATTCGTTAGATAATTTCATCTCTCCTAATACAGGTTCGAAATTAGGTCTTTCCTTTGAATTAGCTCCGCCACTGCCGGGTCTTTCCGAATACTATAAGATTAAAACAGACTATCAATACCACATTCCCATCGTCGAGAAATTAGTGCTCACCAGTCAGGTGAATTTTGGATTCATTGGCTTCTTCACTAATAATAGGCGATCCAATTTTCAGCGATTCTTAGTTGGTGGAACCCAACTTCAGCAACGGCAGAGCTTCTTGTACGACAATATCGACTTGCGAGGATATCCCGGTGGCAATGATGGAAGTATAGCACCAATTATTGATGGGCGGCAAGTGGGGGGACGTGTGTATAACAAATATTCCCTTGAATTACGTTATCCCGCAGTGAGTAATGAACAGCTACAATTAATACCCTATGCCTTTTATGATGCAGCCAATGCATTTAATGATTTTGCCACCTTCGATCCGTTTAATGTAAAGCGTGCAATAGGGATTGGAACTCGTTTATATCTACCGGTATTGGGTCTGGTTGATTTGAGTTACGGATACCGATTAGACGGAATTGAAGGAACCAATACGCTTGCAGGAGAATGGGAATTTTTGTTTAATATTGGTGCACCATTTTAGTTTAGTATATGATCAATAAGATTCAAATATCATTCTTAAACGCACGCACTAACGTACTTATAGTGTGTATATCGATACTAGTGATATTTAGTACTGAGACCAAAGCTCAAGATCAAAAGATTGGCTATTTTGAGTCAGATATAGTCGTTGCTCAACTTCCTGAATACGGCGGTATTGAACAACGTTTGCAACTACTAAGCAGTGGTTGGCAGCAAGAAGCACAGGAAATGCTAGATGAAGTAACTGGGCTAGAAGAAGATTATAAAGCTAAAGAAATTCTATATACCGAAGAGATTAGGACTCAAAAACTAGCAGAAATTGCACAAAAGAAAAAACAGCATCAAAGCTTCCTTCAGCAAAAGTTTGGACCAACAGGAGAATATTTTCAGCAACAGAGTGATCTTTTAGAACCAATTCAACGAAAAGTATTCAGTGCGGCAAGAACTGTGGCCCTTGAGAAAGGCTATGATTATATCTTTGACCGAAGTGGTGATATCTATATGATATATGCTAGAGCTGAATTTGATATCACTGCTGATATCTTATTCGAGTTAGGAATTGATTTGGATAATTGATGCATAAATAAGGATAGGTAATTAAGCAAAAATTACGGTATTTTTGATTCTAAATTAAAACGACTATGAAACAACATTTTATTTTCTCCGCATTACTTTGGTTTTTTCTGTTATCAGTAGAAGCTCAAGCCCAAGTAAAAATTGGATACATGAATCCTTCGGTAGTCTTAAGCGAACTGGACGAGGTTGCATTCGTAGATCGACTAATCGAGCAACTTATTCAAGAAAGAGATACTGAATTAATGGCCAAAGCCAATCAGCTCCAGCAAGATTTTGTTGCCTACGAGGAGGCCAGAAATATGCTTAACGAAGAAGCTAGAATCATAAGAGAGGAAGATCTCTTAGCCCGTGATCAGCAACTTCAGGAAGAAAGAGAGAATTATCTTAACGAAATTACCCAGAAAAGAGCACAGTTACTACAGCCTATTATTGAGAAAATGGATCAAATTATGGCAGAAGTAGCACAAGAAAAAAGCCTTGATTTAATACTAAACGAAGCAACCTCTTATGGCGATGCTATTGTATTTTTTAGTGCCGAAGAACTTAATATCACCCAGGAAGTACTCTCTAGAATGATTACTTCTGGAAATGAGTCAGAAAATTAATATCAACTAAGTTAAACTATCCACATGCGAACGTTACGTATTGCAGTTATTTTATTCCTCAGCATTGTGCTCAACCTACAAGCTCAAGCGCAATCCAACAATTCAGAATTGAAAATCGGGTATGTAAATCCGCAGTCAATATTAGCCAACATGCCCGAAATGCGTGCTGTCCAACAAAGATTGCAAAACTTTACCGCCCGTAAGCAACAGGAATTGTCGAACTTAGAGCAGGAGTTTCAAACACAAGTTGCTGAATACCAACAAAAGGTAGGTGTGATTTCCGCAGAAGCACAGCAGCAAGAAGAAGCACGTTTGGGGCAGTTACAACAAGAACTTTTACAAGCTCAAGAAGTGGCTGAACAAGAGCTTGTACAACGCAGGGACGAATTAGTAGGCCCACTACTAGAACAAATAGGATCAGCTATTGAAACTGTAGCTCAGAAACAGGGTTTATCTTATGTGTTAAACACCACCACTAGTTCTGGTGATATGATTATTTTATATGCATCGGAAGACTTCAGAGCCAAGTTTGATATAACACAGTCGGTGATGGAAGAACTTGGTATGTTTAACTAACTCTGAGTAAAACGGCAAAAGAACATCCTGAGAGCTGTTTAGCTTTTTTGTAACTGCTTGAGTTCAAACTCAAGTGAGCTTAAGTGGGAAAATTTTTAAAACGCTGGGTATGCAGTTAATGTACTCGGCGTTTTCTATTTTTAATGTAGTCTTCGAAAATAAACCCACCTAAATTGTCCAAGTTAGAAAAATAAGCTTTCCCTTTATTAGCTTCGGTCATTTCTCGTACAAAATGCTGTAAATAAGGGTCTGAGGCTATCATGAACGTTGTTATGGTGATTTTCTCTCTTCTACATTTAACTGCTTCATCTAATACCTTATTGACAATTTTTCTATCTAATCCAAAGCTGTTTTTATAGAGTTTACCATTCTCAAGCATACAAGAAGGCTTCCCATCTGTGATCATGAATATTTGTTTATTTGCAAACTTTTTGCGCTGCAGTATATGACGAGCTACTTCTAAACCCTGTTTGGTGTTGGTGTGATAAGGCCCGACTTTCAAGTAGGGTAGGTCTTTTACTGAAATATGCCATGCCTCATTGCCAAAAGCCACAATGTCTAAGGTATCTTTTGAGTAGCTACGCATGATTAATTCAGACAACGCCATGGCAACTTTTTTTGCCGGTGTAATTCGATCCTCACCGTATAGAATCATAGAATGACTTAAGTCAATTAAGAGTACGGTGGAAACTTGTGTATGATAATCTGTTTCATATACCTGCAGGTCATCTTCCGATAAATTCAATGCATCAATACTACTATGCTTTAGCATATTAATCATTGTACCGGTTGTATCTAAGTTGACGAGTTCTTCATGACCATTCCAAGGTCTTGTTTCAGACTGTCGCTCTACGCCAGTCCCGTTAAAATTAGTTTTATGATCACCTTGTCCTCCTTTTCGTAAGCTGCTAAATATTTCATTTAATGAGCGATCTCGTAGGCTTTTTTCAGTCTTTGGAGTTATGACCATGGCATTGGTGTCATCATCCTGATCGATATATCCCTTGTCTATTAAATCTTGGATAAAATCAGCCAGGCTATAGTCCTCCTCAAAGCTGTCCGTTATTTCATACTCCTTATCCAAATTCGTTAGCCATTTAAGTGATTGTGATACATCACCACTGGCAATGGTTAGCAGTTGTTGGAATAAATCAAGAAGGGTCTCAAATGGGTTCTTACCCGATATAGGTTTTACTTGTTTCCAATGAGTATATTTGTATTTCATATATAGACAACCATTTATGAATTCTAACTCGTTCCTCATATTGTTAATTAAACCAATATTTCTAGCTCAATATTCAATTTAATTGGCCATATGAGTAGACTAGAAATCGAACTTAAATTATGGCAAGAAGGCTTTCGACGGATTATGGGTCTAGATGAAGTTGGTAGAGGTTGTTTGGCTGGCCCTGTAGTGGCCGCGGGGGTTATATTGGACCCAAACAACCCTATTGAAGGAATTCAGGATAGTAAAAAGTTATCTTTATCAGAACGTAAGCGTCTATCTATAGAGATAAAGAAAAAGGCTCTCTACTGGACTATTCAAGAGGGTGATTTAGCTATGATAGAACGGCTTAATATACTTTGGGCGAGTTTAGAAACTATGAATTGCTGCGTAACGTCTTCAGGTGCTAATCCCGACTATTTATTGGTTGATGGCAATCGTTATGTTCCAACACTTTTAGCTCATCAATGTATTGTAAAGGGAGATAGTAAAAGTGTCTCTATAGGCGCTGCTTCTATCATTGCCAAAGTTTACCGAGATGAACTTATGGCTAGCTTACACCTAGAGTTTCCAGAGTACGGGTGGGATAATAATGTTGGATATCCGACCAATGCACATAGGCAAGCTTTGAAAAGATATGGCTACACCCATTATCATCGAACTAGTTTTAGTTTAGGTACCACGAAGACCCGTTCATCTAAACTATAGGTTCCTCAATGCAGGAAGAAATATTTATTACCGGGTTGATTCGTACAATTCCTGAACAGGGTTCTTGTGTGTAAATCCATCTACTTAGCTATAGATACTGAACTCCCTTTTATACAAATCCATATTTAAACAAATCGCAAGCATGAGTGTATTTGCAATAAATGCAGATCCACCGTAACTAATAAAGGGTAGTGGTATTCCTATAACTGGTAATAGTGCCGTCGCGCTTCCAACATTGATAAAGAAGTGCATAAAATAGACCGCAGCAACACTAAGAGTGACTAATTGTGCAAAGGGATTTTTATGATTAATAGATAATTGTAATAAACGAAGTAAGAAAAGCATGAAAACTATGATGAGTATAGAAGCCCCCAAGAAACCAAACTCTTCTCCTACTACACAAAATATAAAGTCAGTCCACTGTTCTGGTAAAAAACGAAGTTGAGTTTGAGTACCCTCAAGGAATCCTTTCCCTGTCCATCCACCAGAACCAATAGCTGTTTTAGCCTGTATAACATTCCATCCCGCACCTGTTGGATCATAGGATGGATTGGTAAAAGCAATTACTCGAGCAACTTGATGTGGTTGAAGTATATTTGTTAAGGCTAATTGTACCACGATGACCGTTGCAGAACCCATAATTACCGATACAATAGTAAGCCATTTTGAGCGTTGCAAAAAAAGAACGCCTGTGGTGATAATCCCCATAGCTATGAGGCCATAAACCCAATTAAATACACTCAAATACAGAATAATTGCTGGGCTTACCATCAATAAGGCAACACCGTAGGGTAATCCAGACCAAAACAAAATTACAGGAATCAGGGCCAAAAATATAATGGCAGTACCAAAATCGTTCTGTGCAATTACCAGAAGTGTTGGTATAAAGATAATGAGGAAACTAACTAAGGCATAGCGTATTTGTTCTGTGGCAAGATTTCGCCTTGAGGTTAGAAAGTTTGCTGCGGCTAATATAGTAGTGATTTTCATAAACTCACTAGACTGTAATCCAAACCCACCAAATCGTAACCAACTTTTTGCACCATTAATCTCTTGTCCAAAAAATAACGTATATACCATCAATAGTAGGGATATTGCGTAGGCTACATAAGAAAAATTTTTAAAAATAGTGGGATTGATGAATTGTATACCAAAGAGTAGCCCCAAAGAAATTCCAACAAAAAATAATTGCTTCCAGAAATTATTTTGAATGAATATGGGTAAAAACTCAGAAACCGGACCTTGAGTAGCGCTATAGATAGCTATGAGCCCTATAACACTTAAGCCTATCCAAAGTAAGATACTTGTCCAATCTAAATCTTTTTGAATAGAAGCCATGGGTTATTCAGCGGTTTGGTTAGAATTATCTTCTCGCGGTTCCCAGTTCTTTACGTAATTATATACGGAGCTATTATATGTACCTAGTAAATAATATTCATGTAATAGTCGGGCTATTGGAGCAGCGGAAATAGAGGCAAAACCGGCATTTTCTAAAAAAACAGTTACGATAATTTCTGGGTTGTCGAAAGGTGCAAACGAAGTGAACCAACCATGTGAGTACCCATGTGAATTTTGAGCTGTCCCGGTTTTACCTGCAATGTCTATGGATTCATTCTTTACGTGAAATCTACCGCCTCCTTCCTGAACCACACCTCGCATCCCTTTTTTCACCAAATCTAGATGCTTTTTTTGGACCCAATCTATCTTCGATGGATTTCTTTTATTGGGAAAATTAGTTGAGTAAGGGGTTTCTAATTGCTCTACAAGGTAAGGGGTAATTCTGTACCCTCCATTGGCTATTGCACTTGTCATCGTGGCTATCTGAAGTGGTGAAACGGACATGACTCCCTGACCAATTCCTAGATTTATTAGATCACCTAGACCCCATTTTCTAACCCCAAACCAACGGTCCAAAAACGCACTGTCTGGAACAATACCGGTAGTTGCACTGGGTAAATCAATTTCAAGATTTATTCCTAAGCCAAAATCTTTAACTCGCTCACTCCAGACATTCAGTCTACCGGAACTCGCAATATCATCCATCAACTTGTAGAAATAGGTGTTTGATGAAAAAGTGATCGCTTTCTCTAAGTTATAATCTCCTTTTGGGGCAATATCACGATACAATCGTCCTCGTTGGTAACCTCCTGTATTAGGAATATTTGTTGTTGGTGTGATAAGTCCTTCTTCTAAGCCAATTAAGCCCATTAACGGCTTAAAAGTGGAACCAGGTGGTTGCCTACTAGATACGGCCCTATTAAAGAGTGGACGGGTTGAGTCACTGTTTATGTGAACCCAATAGGTTCTATCGAGACGTCCAGCAAGCCTATCTACTTGATAATTAGGGGAGCTTACCATAGTCAAAATGGCTCCAGTATTGGGATTCATGACAATAATTGCCCCTGTTTTGTCAATCATTAAGTCCTCTGCAAATGCCTGTAGGTCAGCATCAATAGTCGTAATTATGTTCGCTCCTTCAATAGGATTCGTGCCTTCATTTTCCACTACAAATGAACCTAAAGCCTGTCCGTAGGCATTGACTCGTTTAAATTCTATGCCGGATTCACCACGAAGCCGTTCCTCATAGATTAATTCAAGACCACTTTTTCCAATTTTATCCCCTAAGAATAACGAAGTATTATTTTCAAAATCTTTGGTATCAGCCTCACGAAGATAGCCAAATATGTGTGAGGCATTTATTTTGTCAGTGTAGGTTCTTTTACTTTCTAGTTGGTGGCCAATACCAGGTAATTGCCATAAGTTTTGTTGGATAACAGCGAATTGAGTAAAATCAATATCCGATAACAGAGGCGAACTTCTATACCAAGAATATCGCCTGGCAGTTTTCACTTGTTCTCGAATTTGCGATACCTCTATGTTTAATAGTTTAGCAAGCCGCTCATTATTAGAGGTATCATAGGTTGCAGGATTAACAGTTAATGTAAAAATGGGCTCATTGGAAACTAAAAGCTCACCTTTTCTATCATAAACCAGTCCTCGGGCAGATGGGATAATTTCCTGTCGAATTGAATTTCGTTCACCTTGCATTGAATATTTCTCATATTCTATGACCTGCAAATAAAAAACTCTTCCTAACACCACCAAACATAGAGTAGCAAACAATACTTGCATAAAACGCAGTGAAAGTTGGGTTCTATGTTGGTTTTTAATGTCGTTCACTGTCTTAAGACCTAAGTAATTTATGAAGTGTAAAAGATATGATGGTCGTGTATAGTGTGCCTAAAAGAAGTACAGTGTAAGGCCATAAACCACTTGCAAAGCCTCCGGTTATCAAAGACAATAGATAGTATACAGTGTTATGAGTCGCTGCTATGGCTAAGGTAAAAACCGCGAATTGAGAAGAAAATATCTTGCTTTGATTACGGCTTACCAAATAATTGTGAAATATCAGTATAATAAGTGTTTTGCTAAAAAGCATAAGCCCCCAGGAATCGTAGAGTGCATCTTGAAGAAAAGCGAGTAATCCATAAATATAGATGGCTTCTGTTCTTTTTAGATCTGGTAATGTCCAAACTAAAAAGAGTAGTATTGCATCAAAATGTATCCCCCAAAGAGAAAGATGTTGCAAGAGTATCTGATCTAAAAAAATGATAACAAGACCACCAAGAAGATATTTAGTCCAATCGAAATTCATTCAAATAATTGGTTAAATTCATTGTTCAAATGGACTAAACTTGTATCTGAAGTAAACAGAACTATGAAGCCTTCAGAAACTTCATTTAGTTTACTAAATGGCTCAATTTTTAATTGTTGGGTATTGGTTCCTTCTTGTGATCGGAAGTCGACAACCTGTCCTATAGGAATTCCAGCTGGAAATTCATTGCCTAGCCCGGAAGTCTCAATAACCATCCCTGTATCAATGGGTACTGTTTTGGGAACAAAATCCATGATAAGATAGCTAGGACTTGATATGTCCCATGTAATAATTCCATTTGCTTTACTGCCTTGTATTTGTGCACTCACTCGAAAGAGGGGATGAGATAGTGGCATTACCTGTGAATAATTACTCGCTGCTAATATTACTTTACCTACAAGACCATCGGAATTGATTAGTGGCATACCGCGTTGAATACCCTCACTGCTACCTACATTCACACTCAAACTATTATTTAGTGTATTTAACTGCTTTGTAACAATACGAGTTATTTGTAGTGGATAGTTATAAGATTCTTCCAATCTGAGCAATGATTTGAGCTCTTGATTTTCCTTTTCTATCGTTCGAAGTCTGCTTAGTTCGTCTTGTAGCAGAATATTTTGCTGTTGTAGATAGGCATTAGTTTTCAACGCATTTCTGTAAACGCGTACATTTGAAACTGGCTCTTCTAAGATACTTGCGGCAGTAACTGTGATAGCCCGTAAGCTATTTAGACCATCCTGACTTCGAGTAAAAGCAAGAATGAGTGCAAATAGCAGAACAATGAAAGTGTGAAAGTAATGAGAGATACCATCCGTATCGAACTGTAAAAATCTCATTGAAGAACATGTTTAAGAGATGGCGGGTCTATAATAATCCAGATTTTCTAGTATTAAGCCAGTACCTCTTACTACTGCGGTTAATGGATCCTCGGCTATATGCACGGGTAAGTCAGTAGTCTCCATAATCAGTTTGTCCAGATTTTTCAATAAGGCACCACCGCCCGTTAGCATAATGCCACGATCCAAAATATCAGCAGATAGCTCAGGTGGGGTTTGTTCAAGCGACTTGGTTACCGCTTCCACGATAGTATTAATGGATTCGGACATTGCCTCTCTAGCATCTTTAGATGTGATATGGCGTGTTCTAGGAACTCCATTTACTAAATCGCGCCCTTTGGTAATCATTTCAAGTTCCTCATCGAGGGGGGCAGCAGAACCTATTTCGCATTTAATTTTTTCTGCTGTTCTCTCACCAATGAGTAAGTTGTGATTTCTACGAAAATAATTGATAATGTCATCATTAAGTTCATCACCACCTAATCGAACTGATTGGGCGTACACTATTCCAGATAGAGAAATAACTGCAATCTCAGTAGTACCACCTCCAATATCCACAATCATATTTCCTACGGGCTCGTGTACATCAAGACCAATTCCTATAGCAGCAGCCATGGGTTCATCAACCAAATAGACTTCCTTTGCACCTGCGTGTTCAGCACTGTCGCGGACAGCACGTCGTTCTACTTCGGTAATTCCACTTGGAACACAGATAACCATTTGACGAGTTGTTGAATACCACTTCATCTTCACCTTTTTGATCATACCACGAATCATTTGCTCTGCTACTTCGAAGTCCGCAATTACTCCATCTCTAAGTGGTCTTATCGTTCGTATTTTCTTATGAGTCCGCTCGTGCATTAAGCGGGCTTCGTGACCGGTTGCTACAGGGATATTTTGTTGATTTAAGGCAACAATACTGGGTTCATTTAAAACAATGCCTTCGTTGCGCGAATAAATGAGTGTATTCGCAGTGCCTAGGTCAATAGCTATATCGGTATATAAAAAATCAAGAAAACCTTTTTTTCCTTGTTTGGTATTGTTTCTTTCTTTTTTTTTCGGTAATTGATTCATTCATTATATTCGCAAAAAATGTAGATGTTCAATAATTGGAATATCACGCATTTTGGGCAATATTGAAACTTTTTTCTGTTAATTTGGCCATTTATTTTAATGTTTAAAATGACGGGTAAAGGTGAATACCATGGCTAATTCAAGTTCATCGGCTTTGTCTATCACTTCTTGATCTCGTACACTACCACCTGGCTGAATTACCGCAGTAGCACCAGCATGTGCAGCTGCCTCGACTCCGTCAGAAAAAGGGAAGAAAGCATCTGACGCTATAGCTGATCCTTCTAGACTAAGCTGCTCTTTTACCGCTTTTGAAACAGCTATTTCAGAAGAGTCTACCCGTGAGGTTTGGCCCGATCCTATTCCAAGGGTTTGCTCATCTTTTGCAAACACAATGGCATTGGATTTTACATGTCGTACAATTTTCCATGCAAATAGCATATCCTGCATTTCTTTCTGACTAGGTTGTCTTTTTGTGACCACCTTGAATGATGCCTCATCAACGCCTTTGTTGTCTTGGTCTTGAACCAATGTACCACCAAATATGGATCGGAATTGTTTTTGATAGGAGATATCCTGTTTGGTTAATAGTCGGATTAACCGCCGATTTTTCTTTTGAGTCAACAAGGATAAGGCCTCATCTGAATATTCGGGTGCAACAATTATTTCAGTAAAAATAGAATCGATGGCTGTTGCCGTATCTAGATCCAAGAGGGTATTGCAAAGTACTATTCCTCCAAAAGGAGAAACTTTGTCGGTAGAAAAAGCTTTCAAGTAAGCCTCTTTTAAAGTGGATCCACTTGCTACTCCGCATGGTATGGTGTGTTTGAAAATGGCACAGGTTGGATCAGTATCACGGAAATCTTGGTATAATCGTAATGCTGAATCAATATCTAAATAGTTGTTATAGCTGAGTTCTTTTCCGTGAAAACAATCAATGAATTTGTCAGGTTCGCCATGAATAGAGGCCTCTTGATGTGGATTTTCTCCATATCGTAGGCTATTATGTAGCGGCGCATTTACATGAAAATAATTTTTTACTGTTTTATGTGTCTTATTTGAGTCAGTAGCTTCACCCTTTAAGGGTTCATTAGTTTCGCCATGAAGGATGGTATCAAAATAATTGGAAATAGTTTGTTCATATTTATAGGTATGGTTGAAGGCCTCTTTTGCTAAACGTAATCTAGTTTGATATGAAATCGCATAATCTGAATTAAATTCAGATAAAAAGCTAGAATACTGAGCTGGACTATTTAAAATAGTAACGTGAGCAAAGTTTTTCGCAGCTGCTCGCACCATGGTTGGTCCCCCTATGTCTATGTATTCTGTAGCTTCCTCAATCGTTACATTGCTTTTTGATACAACGCTGGAGAATGGATATAGATTCACAACTACTAGCTGGATCGGTTCAACTTGAAGTTGTTTTAATTCGGTATTGTCAGGTTCATAGGAGGTTCGAGCAAGAATGCCTCCATGAATCATGGGATGAAGTGTTTTGACTCGCCCATCAAGGCATTCAGGAAAGCCAGTAAGGCTGGCTATTTCAGTTACCGGAATGCCTGCGTTTTGTAATGTTTTATAGGTGCCACCGGTAGATAAAAGGGTAACATTAGCAGCATGTAGAGACTTTGCCAAATGAAGTATATCTGTTTTGTCGGAAACCGACAATAATGCTCGTTTAATGGTAAGAGGGGTTGTTGGCAGTTGCTCTAATGGTTTGAGGGACATAACTAATTAATAATGGTGTGATCAGTGAGTCAAGTTATTTTGTAACGTATCTCGCGGGAATCCTATTCAGTAGTATTATCCATTTGTTTTAAATAGGATGCTATAGTTCTTGGATATAATTGATGTTCAAGCTTTAAGACTCGCTTAGCAAGAAGCTCTGCAGATTCTAATGGGTCAACCGATAAACGTTCTTGAGCTATTATAGGGCCTTGGTCATATTCTGTTGATACAATATGGATGGTGCATCCCGTATGTGTTTCTTTACTTTTTAGTACACTCTTATGAACATGTAAGCCATAAAAACCATGTCCACCAAATTTTGGAAGTAAAGAAGGGTGTATGTTAATAATTCTATTGGGATATGCAAGGATAAGGTTTGCCGGAATTTTCCTTAGGTAGCCAGCGCAAATTATCAAACTTGGATTCCATTGTACACATTGATTTAAAAGGGCTGATTCGTACGTCTTATTATTTGTGAATTGGGCTGAAGATAGTATACAGTGGGGGATTCCATATTGCCGTGCAATATCTATAGCCCCAATTTCAGCTTTGTTCGTGATTAACCCGACAATTTTGGCGTTTAGATGGCCGTTTGTTATGTGATTAATAATTGACAGGAAGTTGGAGCCTGATCCTGAGGCAAAAATTACCAGTTTATTCAAGGGTGTTCACGTAGATTTTTGGTTACTATAATATACTCAAAATTGTTTCGATTGGTCTAGTCGAAATATCTGATAATTATTAAAACTCCAAATAATCTGTTTGATCGTAATACGAATAGTAGTAGCTAAAGGAATGGCTATGAGCATGCCTAATATCCCAGCTGTTTCGGCTCCAATCAAAATAATAAACAATATTGCTACAGGGTGCATATCAGCTGATTTGGAAAACAAATAGGGCTGAAGAATTAAATTATCAATCATCTGAACTATAAAAATAGCCACCACACAATACAGAACTAAACTGAAATCCCCAGTCTCTACGATTGAAATAATAATAGAAAGAACATAGCCAATAATAGGCCCAAAGTAGGGAATGGTGTTAGCTATACCAACAGAGATCCCTACAGAAAGAGAGTTTTCAAGCCCCGCAATACTCAAGGTTGTCCAAGATAACAGGGTGACTAAGGTACTCTGCACTAAAACACTTCTAAAGTATAGACCTAATCGCTTTTCAACTAAGTCTAATATAGTCAGTGTGGTTTCGAAATATTTGTTCGGGATAATTTGTAACACATCTCTTCGAATCTTACTGCCATCCTTAAGAAAGAAAAAAGCGGCAAATGGGACTACAAGTACAGCAGAAAATATATTGGTAAAAACACCAACAGCATCACTCAGTACGGTGGAAAGTTTCCCAAGATCAAAAAGCTCCTCGCTAATCTTGGTAATGTTGTCTCTTAGAAAGCCTTCTGGTATAAAGCTATATTCTTGAACTAATCGTGTCTCGATTCTAGCGGCTATTAGCTCGATAGTTTCGATATTTAAGTTGTTCGTTAATTCTAGCATTTCTTCAACAAAAATTGGAACAACATTCGTAGAAAAGAACACAATTGTCATCACTATGACAGATAGTGTTAATGTTACGCCAATAGTCCTTTTTATCCCCATTCGTTGTAATCGATTAACGGTTGGGTCAAGTACATAGCTAAGTATCATAGCTAATATCAAGAAGGCGACTAAGGTAATGTAATTATACATTATAACTATGACGACGCCTGTAGTAAGTACGGCCAATAATGTTCGAACAACACGTTCTAATGTGATGTTTTTCATGAACTGCTGATTAGGACTTTTTTAATCGGTTTCGACTAACGATAATAGTTTATTCAACTCACTCCAAATTAAAGTTGATGAATAGCCTTTACGAGCTAAATAATCATATATTTTCTTCTTTCGTTTCGTTGTATCTGAACGTATAAACTTAGCCCTATTTTTACGGACTAAACTGTACATTTGTTCCTTCCATATAGCCTCATCGAAGCCATCAAATAATTCACTAATGATGGATTTATTGACTCCTTTTTTAC
>MDSV01006321.1_pt1 | contig 26441 bp, 24 predicted proteins | sample 810851 | NCBI WGS metagenome assembly MDSV01 (sample SAMN05326640, study PRJNA326480) | marine metagenome | isolation source: seawater | place: Atlantic Ocean: North East | collected 2012
AACTAGAGCGATATCGTATTTATTAGTCACTACTTTATAATTTTAGTGATTAAATAGTTATTAATGTACAACTATCATTGAAATGGTGAGAAAAAAGCTTGTTTTAAATGCTTGTGGAGTAAAGTCTCTTGGTGGTGTAAAGCTCTTTGTAGAAGCTTTTGAACTTCTTGTTGAATCAAATAATGAAATAATTGTCCTTTATTCAGAAAATGAGTTTTACAATGACCTTAAGAATCAATCTTTGGAAAATAAATATATTGAGTTCATTCAACTATCAAACAAAAGAATAATTCATCCTTTTTACTATTTAATTACTAATAGAAAGCAAAGAAAAATTATCGAGAACAGCGATGCAATAATTCATTTTGGTAATTTCGGTTTTAAAACGAAAATTAAATCATTTGTTCTAGTTCAAAATATATTACCTTTTGTATTGAGTAATTTTAAAAATACAGTTTTAAAATACTTAATAACCAAGAGTTTCGAATCTTCTGAATACATAATTATTCAACTTGAACATATGACTGAAGTTTTTCATAAAAAATATAAAGATAAAATAATTTCAATAGGACAAATTGAAGAGACTGTTGTAGAAACAAAAAGTAAATCTGGAAAAATTGTATTGTTTGGCAGCAAAGTGCCAAACAAAAATTTCAATTTTATGGTTAAAGTTTTAAAGCAAATTTCAAAAAATAGCATTATCACAATAATTAATCCTCCGAAAAATATTAGTGAATTTAATTGTGTTTACACCGAAACACAAGATCAAACAATGAGTGTCATATCAGAACATGAAATATATTTCCATGCAAGTGAATACGAAACAGTTGGTCTTCCAATTTATGAAGCTCAGAATTTAGGATTAAAACTTGTAATTCCAAAACGACCTTACACAAATTACTTTAGAAGTGAGAATGTGTTTACATATGAACTTAACAATCCTCAAAGTGCACTTATTAGCATTGAAGAGGCTAAAAATTTTAATATAAAGAATTCACCTGCATTAATTTATAATGAAAACTGGACAAAGATTTTAGAGTATATCTAAGTTACTAGTAAGAGCTTCAGCTGAATAATTTTTAATAAATGTCTCTTTATTAAATGTTTCGATATTTAAGAAAATCTTATTCAGCTTATCTTTCAATTCAGGTACGTTTGATTCTGTATTAACAATTATTAAATTGTTAAATTTTTTAGAGATTTGTATTACTGGATCATCATCAATTTCTGAAAAATGTATAACAGGCTTTCCTGTTGATATATATTCAATGATCTTACTTGGGAGTTGGCCAGGATTGAGATTTCCAATTGATAAGAGACAATGTAGAGAGGATGTCATTTTATCTAAAGCTTCATCCCTACTGACCATATCAAAAAATTTATGATTATCTAAATTAATTTTATTTTGAGTTACCATCAATTTTGAATCAGGATTTGTATACCAATTGAATTCAAAATCTGAATTCTTAAAGAATTTTAAAGTATTCTCAGGTGATCGAACACCTTTTGTAAGAACTCCAAAGTATCCAAGTTTTATTGGTAGTGTGTTGTAATTATACGACTTAGATGATTCAAATAACTCATCATTAAATGTGCTAATAGGATTTCCAATGTATATCTTTTCTTTATTGATTTTGAAGTATTTTATATGTGAATCAGAAGACTCTTTATGAGTAAAAATAATTTGTTGTGCAATATTGTAAAATTTCTTTTCAATATAAAAATTTAAATATTTGTATAAATATTTGTTATTTTCATATGCGTTTTCTTTTAAAGAGAACGGATCGCCAATATCCATAATCCATTTTTTTTGATTCTTTTTATTCAAAATATATGCAGCTAAGTGGGAAGAAAATGGAAGGCTAACTGAAATAATTACATCGTACTGATAATCAATATGTTTTCGATTTTTGAAAACTGAATATAGCCAAAACATAGAATAATCTGGCCAAGCAAATGTTTTATAAAATAATCTATATACTTTTTTTAAAATTAAGTAAATAAAATTAATAAACATTTTATTGCTATCTACTTGATTTGATCTAGTACGAACTTTATTAATAAATGTTTTAGATTTTCGATTACCTATAAAAAAAATATCATCATTTGATTTTTCCTGAAAAGTACCGGTAATTATTTTTACAGTGTGACCTTTATTTTTTAAATCGTCATAAATTGATTTCCATCTAAATGCTCTAGGACTATTTAGAGGATAGAATTGATGAGAAACTATTAAAATATTCAATTATTTTCCTTTTGACTTAGACCCATCCCAATAATATATGCAACAAATAAACTGAGCTCTTCACCTTGGAAGAAATACATAATCAAAATATTTAAAAAAGAAGCGTATAGTATAGGGCTTCGATTTATGCTTTGTTTAAGAATAGATACACTAATTTGAATTAAAGAAACAAAAAACAAAATTAACCCAAAAATACCTGTAGAAAAATAAATATTTGCATACAAATTATTCATAGAAACTATTAAACCCGGATAAATATTTTGGACTTCATTGTTTCTAGTGATTTTATTATTTTTGTTAAAATCATTAGTAAATTTTACATTTGCAATACCAAAGCCATCGCCTAACAACGTTAAGTTTTTCTCGCTCAAGTAAGAATTTATTCTAGAAATATTTTCAAAATTAGCTACTCCCCCAGTAACAACTATTTTTGCCCTATTAAAAATACTTTGATTTAAATTAACTGAATTTTTAGCTAAGTCCTCCTCATCATCATATATGGAGCAATCACATTTATCTGCTGAATTAGGTGGACACTGGGATGCATCTAAAGCAGGAAATTTATAAGTAAGAGAATTACCAAATGTGCTAAATATTAAAATTAAGATAATAGGAAATAACAAATAATAATTCCTACTATTTTTAAATGCAAATAATATAAAAGTAATAAACATTGCAAGTGTAAATCCAAAGATACCTGTCAAACTCCTACTTAACACTATTGATAAAATTGGAAACAAAACTAAATACTGTAATTTTGGACTCTCTTTAAATTTGAAAAAATAAAATGGTACTGTTGGACTTAACCATACAGCTAAAAAACTAGGTTCTCTAAATGTTCCATAATTTCTTAAAATTGTACAAGCGTCGAGTACTTTTTGTAAACTGTTTGAATTTGTACCGATTCTATTTCTGTAAAAATCAGAATATTCAAATACATAAGAAAAATAAGAAATTAATGACATAAATGAAATAAAAAGTGAAGAATAAATAATTATTTTTACAAGGATTCCAAATGAAAAATGATTTGAAATATTATATAGATTTGAAAGAGTGAACAAGAAAAAAATTATTACTAATAATCTAAGTAATATATATCTATCAAAACTTGAGTATTTCAGATCTGGTACCTCTTCTGAGTAGTTGAAATATTGAATTAATGTAATCAAAATTGCGTACGCAATCCAATATGTAATTAAAAATTTTGAATATAAAAATTTTTTAAATTTGTCTAATCCAATGATTAATAAAAGAATCGCAGACATTGCATATCCAATCCAAGAAAAAGGAATCTCTTGAATAGTGTAAGCGTCTAAACCTGTAAAAATAAGGCTAAGAATAAGAAGAGTAATATTTATTTTTTTTGCTTTTTTTATCAATTAAATCTTTTATATCCTTTGGAGAAACTGTATTTTGAACCATCTTTTCTTGATGACCATCTTTTATATTGACTTAAGCTGGAATCTTCAGAAAAATCAGTAATGCTTAGTTGTCCATCCATTATTTTTATTTCTCTATAAATTGATACATCATTAAATTTTGCTTTACCAAGAAATTGATTCTGACTAAAAATTAAAACTTTCCCAGGTTCCATATTGTTTAACTCAAAACATTCTTTAAAACTTTGATTATTTTTAAACATTAAATTTGGGCCCCAATGGGATTCAACTGATCTATATTTGTTTCGTACTTTAATATTGTCAGTATATGTACCAGTTCCAGGATCTCTAGCAAACCACTTACCATTTGAATAACATTCAATACTTAACTGATCATAGTGAGCATGGCCACCAATGCCATTTTGTCCCAAACTACCACACCTTATAGATAAATAATCAGTTGAATTTTTCCATATATAAATTCCAAAATCTGGATATGCATAGTAATCATATTCTTTTTGAAATATTGAAATTTTCTGATGCTCAACCTTTAATAAACTTCCTATTTCATTAGAATCACTATTTTCAAAACTATATTTATGTATTGAATTTTTTGTTTCAGTTTTGATTGATAAATCTATTAAATCAAACAACCAATTCATATTTAATGGATCTTTTTCATCATATAAAAAGTAAAAAAGTCTGCCAGAATCGTTATCTCCAATTTGGGATAATTCATTATCTATTGTTAATAGTTTTAGAAATATTTTATTTTCAATAATTATGTTTTTAATTTTTTTTGTAAGCTCTTTATACCTTTCATCATTTTCTAAAGATAAATAGATCAATAATAATGCTTCAATCATAAGGGCAGTGTAATGAGTTGAGCCTTCAAAATTAGTAAAGTCAGAATTAAATTGAGAAATAATTTCACTCTCAATTTCTTTAATTATTTTATCTATCTCTAAATCTATATCTTTAAATGAATAATTTTTTAGAAAAAATAAAGTAGCTACAAGCTCAACAAAATAATGATTCCCAACAACATTCCCTTTATTTTCATAATTATTTTTTACAAATTCAAAATGTTTAATTATTAGTTCATCCAGTGATTTATTATCTTCATTTTCATTGATCACATATTTTATATTCCTATCAAGAATTAAATTTATCATTCTAATTGCCACATCCATTGGGCTATTCCACAAGATATGATTGGCATTAGATGTATTTATTTCATCAAGTAAATCACTATAAATCTTAGAAACTGACTTAATCTCTTTTTGAATCTCTTCAGATTGAATAAAATATAAATTAATTTTTTGTAAAAATTGTAATCTTCCAATCTCATAAGGCACTTTGATATCTGCTTTATTAAAATATGCTGGTTTATAAACATTTTTTCCAAATTGATAATTATTAAAATAATCATAATCAAATCGAATTGGACCAAAAATTTTTCCAAACACAATAACTTCATTATTTTTAAATAAATCAAATGATTCCCGTAAATTCTGTTTATCAGACAGTTGATTTAAATTACTTAACAATGGTTCAATATATTTTGGGTGTACATATGTATAGGAAGTTAAAGATTGTTGGAAAGATTTTTGTTTTCGTTTTAAATAATAGAGAATGTTGTAGAAAATTAAATTCATCATGACAAATCCTCATTTATTTTTTTATTGATGAGAGCAGTTGTAAATAGAGAAATTATTAACTGTGAGATTAATATTCCAAACTCTATCGGCATAATTTCAAAATTTACATTAAGAAAATATACTGTAAAAGATGTTACTGCTGCAACAATTACAATTCTAAATAACGCTATTTCAAAATGCATTGCCCTACAAAATATAATATTTATCCTTGACCACAACATAAACGGAAGAGAAAATATTACAATTTTAAACATTTCAGCCAACCTTGAAAATTCCTCACCTAAGACTGATACGAATACTTGATTTGCATAATTTTCAAGTAATAAATATAAAAGTGGAATAACAAAAGATATAAGTACTACAACTCGAAGTTTCTTTCTTAAATCAGCAATAATTTTAAAGTCACTTAATTTTGATACCTCAGGAAATACAATATCTAAACTCGCACCAACTAATTGATAAAGACCTTCAAGTATTCTTTTTGACCAAGCCAATACCCCAAGAATTGGTCCAGAATAAAAAATTCCTAAAATAACTATATCTAATTCCGACAAAAGAGCAGCAGAAAATGTTGTCAAAACCATTTTTCTACCCGCAGAGGACAGTTCTTTTTTATCATGTAAACCTTCAGATGATCTATCTGTATTAGGTAATGAAAAATGTGCAACAATAAAAAATAGTGTCAAAATTACTGCTTGAAAAACAATTATCCAAATGATTGAATAATCTAAGAAAACAATTGTCCAACCACCAAGGCCATACAAAACCGTTCTTATAATAATTTGCTTAGAACTTATTACAAAGTCCCCATTTGACTGATGATATGCCAAAGCGACGTGCAGCATTTCATTGAATACAAAACCTAAAAGAAAAAAGAATACATATGTAAAGTTTCTGCCAAAAATATTCGATAATGGGATCACTAGAATAAAGGCCAAAAAAGTATTCCTTATAATTACTCTATAAGTTGTGTAAAACAAACTACTATTAAACTCTTCCATGTTTGCACTTGTTCTTGTAACCACCAACGCCAATGAAAGAACGGTAACTGTACCAATCAAGACTGATAGACTTTTTGCAGATGCATATTCACCATAAATTTCAGCACCATATTTTCTAGAGATTATTGTTATTAAGAAAAAGTTTACAATAAGCAAAATAATCTGCATTGTTGAGATATATACTGTATTTCTCTTCCATTTATTAAACATTTTTACTTGACCCTAGATAAATGCCATGAAGATAAATTATAAAGATACCAAATTTTTTGGATGTTTGATTGGTTTAATGTACTTTGTAATTTTTTAGAATTAAACAATTCTAAATTTTCATTAAATTCAAAGATACTGTCAGTAAAATATTTTGGATCTTTTTGAATCCAATTAGAAATAGGAGCCCTAAACCCCTGTTTCTTTCTTGAATATACTTTTTCAGGTATGTATTTACTGGAAAAATCTTTCAAAAAAGGTTTTGTCCTATCACTTGAATACAACAGTTCACTAGGAAGAGATAAAACGAACTCTACAATTCTATGATCTAAGAAGGGCACTCTTGCTTCAACGCCGGACTGCATACTTAATTTATCCATTCTCATTAACAAAAGCTCAGGCAATCGTATTTTTAAATCTATATATGTCATCCATTTTGTTATGGAAAAATCGTCTTTAGATCTATAAAGATCCCATAAGCTATCTGAGTAATTAATTATCGAGGATTTATCTGTGATATTAAAATTAGCTAAATTTTTAATTTCAGACATGTTAAATCCTATAGCACCACCTGGAAAGGGATTGTTATTTGATAGTATATTAATTATTAAATTTGCTCTGTGTGATTCGATGCTATTTCCAAATGAGATATTTGATATTTTAGGAATTTTTTTATATAAACTTACAAATCTTAACCAATGATCATATCCAAAAAAAAGTTCGTCAGCACCTTCACCAACTTGAACAACCTTTAACCCGTTTTTATTGGCTAACTTTCCCAGAAAATAAAGTGGGATACCAACTTCATCTCCAATTAAATCATCTTGAAGAAGTGGATATTCTTTTATAATATTTTTAAATTCGTTGAAAGTTATTGACTTATTAATTAGATCTACATTAATAATCTCAGAACTAAATTTTGCTTCATCTAGTTCCCCTTTGTAACCTTCAAACACCTCATCATAGTCAACATTAAAACTTTTCAATTTAGTGTCTGAAGATAAAAGCGAACCAATAAGAGTTGAATCTAATCCTCCTGATAGATAAAGTCCAACCTCAACATCACTAATCTTTCTATATTCAATTGAACTTTTAAGCAAATTATCAAACTCTTCTTGTGCTTCACTTAAGCTAATATCTCCTTCAGAAATATAATTTACAGGATCCCAATAAATTTCTTTTTTATAGGAACCGTGAAAATCAATTTCAATAAATTCTCCCGGTAAAACTTTCTTTACATTCTGGTTACCAGTCTCATTTCCTGGAATAGCTAAGTGTCTAAGATAGCTAAGATATCCCTCTTTGTTGGGAGAAAAATTTATCAAACCACTTTTCTGTATTGCATTTAATTCTGATGAAAACACCAAGTGATTTTGATTTATTGAGTAATAAAGAGGCTTTAATCCAATTCTATCTCGAGCCATAAAAATTGTTCTTTTTTTAAAATCTGCAATTACAAATGCAAATTGACCAATCAATTTGTGTAAAATCTCTTTGCCAAATATCTTATAGCCTGCAAGTAAAACTTCTGTATCACCTTCTGATTGAAATTCATGACCGTGGTCTTTGATTTCTTTTTTCAACTCTTTAAAATTATAAATTTCTCCATTAAAAACTATATGGTATAAATCATCCTTTAAAGACATAGGTTGATTTGATCTAGGGTTTAGATCAATAATTGATAATCTTGAGTGTATAAATGAACAATTTCTGCTTAAATTTCTTACTAAAGAGTGGTCAGGACCTCTATGATTGAGAGAAGATTTTATTATTTCACTTTTTTTTTGGTCAATTTCAGAGTTGTCAAAGCTGACAATTCCACCTATTCCACACATTTATCTAACTTTAATGTAAATTTTTTTATTTAAAGAAGATTAATTTATTTTGTTTAAAGTTAAATATATGAAATATTTCATTGATGTAGTATTGCTCTTTTTTGCTTTACCTTTATTTTTATTCCTCTTTCCAATAATCTCACTACTAATTCTTATATTTGATGGAACTCCAACTCTTTATTCACAATTAAGAGTTGGGCTTTATGGAAATGAATTTAAACTTTACAAATTTAGAACTATGTCCATTCTGTCTGACGATTCAGTTCATCAAAACCATTATGAAAGTTTGTCTGAAAACAAAAAAATTGAACCCTCCTTAACACCTGATAATCCTATACGAATTGAAAATGATGACAGAATTACAAAAGTTGGAAACATACTAAGAAAAACATCTTTAGATGAGCTTCCAAATATTATTAACGTTCTCATTGGAAATATGTCATTTGTTGGACCAAGACCTTTAGTTAAGTATGAGTCAGATTTATATGGTAAGTATTTAGAAGAAAGAAATTCAGTGAAGCCAGGTATAACTGGGTTAGCACAAATACAAGGACGTTTAGACCTAAGCTTACAGGAAAGGCTTTACTGGGATCTTCAGTATGTAAAAAGTAAATCTTTTATATATGATTTTAAAATAATTATTAAAACTGTATATTCAGTCTTATCAAGAAGAGGTGCTAATTAAGCTCAAATAAAGTTTCCCAACAACTTCTTTATTTGAATAATTCTTAACATACTTTTGGATATTATTAATCTTTTGTTCAAGTAATTCAATATTTTTAATATCTTTTTTAAATTTTTCAAAAGTTTGGTCATCGTTTTTATCAATATTAAAACCTAAATCAAATTTGGTAATTAATTTAGAAACAGCTGATTCTGGATTAGAAAAATTTATTAATATCTTATTCATATTCATGTAATCGAAGGTTTTACCAGGAAAACCTTCCATAGTTATTTCATAATCTAGTGAGACTAAAGCAAATGGTATTTCAGAGGTTGTCTTATCGAGCTGTTCTCTCTCAATGTATGAATTTAAATTAATATTTTGGTAATTTTGACTATTTATGTTCTTGAATTCTTCACCTGCTCCAAATATATCGAAACTCCATTCTTTTGAGAATTTAGATTGAAAATATTCAATGAAAGATTGTAAATTTTGTGGCTTTCCAATGTTTCCAGCATAAAATAATTTTTTTGAGCTTAAGTCAGGCAAATCACTGCTTTGTTTATGTGGTGAAAAATGCAAAATTGTAATTATTTTTTTTTCGGAAATTTTGCGACTTGTAATGAGGTATTTTTTTAACTCATCTGAATTTACAACAACTTTTTCTACACTATTTAATGCAAGGTTATCAAGCAGTTTGAATAACCTTCTTAGAATTAAATTAGGAGCTTCTTCAATTTTTTCTGCAATTTCTGGATAAAGCTCCCAAAGAGAATATACGGTTTTAATTTTTAGTATTTTTGAAGTAAATATACACACTAGATTCATTGTTGGTGGATAACTGAAAATTAGAATGTTATCATATTCATTTTTGTTCTTATAAATAAATTTTATAGAGTGATAATTAAATCTTATCCATTGAAAAAAACGGGCTGTATTTGAAAACTCTCTTGGTTTTGATAGTACAAAATTGACTGGTATGTCTTCTACGGTTGTGGTTAAAATTTTGGAATTAATTTTAGAAAATTCCTCAGAATTTTTTAAATTATATTGAGGAGAGCTTGCCAGTATCTCAATATTTCTTTCAGAACTATTCATTTCTTTTGCAATTTTTGAAACAATCATTCCAGTTGAAATTGTGTCTGGCGGAAATGTTAACGAGTGGATTAAAGTTTTTTTCATTTTAAAAATGATCTTGAAATATCAAAATCATAATCTTCTATACCATGCTTAGAAAAACTGTTTTGCTTTGAAAGATTAATTAAATCATTAACAATAATGTCAGAAGAATCTCCATTGCCAAAAGGATGATTCCAGGTTTTACCAATTAAATTTTCCGCACTTTCATGAACAATGTTAAAGTCATGCTTTTTATTAGTAGGGTCAAATTTAATAGAAGAATTGACTTCATATACTTCTGGTCTTTCAGTACTGTATCTCATTTGAATACTTGGTATACCCAAAATACAGGCTTCTTCAACAACTGTTCCTGAATCTGAAATACAATATTTAGAGTTTTTGAGAAGATACATAAACTCAAGATATCCTACTGGATCAATAGCCAAAACATTATCATTTAAATTTAGATTCGAATCTTTAAGGACTCTTTGGGTAGAATAACCCATTGGAAACACAACTTTACAATTAGTAGAATTTATTAAATTAATTATGTTCTCAAAACTATCTTTATCAAATATATTTTCTCTTCTATGAGAAGTAACTAGTACAAATTCTTCTGAATTAATAAAAGATTTTACATCTTCTGATAAATACTCTGGCCCCTCATCAAATAAATGCTCATGATCTTTAATTATGTCAACAATTGGATTTCCAGTCACTTTAATAATAGAGTCTGCGATTCCTTCCTTTAAGCCTTGTTTTTTGTAAGAATCTAAATAGGCGTATATCCTATCTGACAAATGATCAATTGTTTTTCTATATTTTTCCTCTGGCATTCTCCAATCATATGAACGCATGCAACCTTCAATATGAACAATAGGTACATTATGCTGTGCAACAGCCAAAGAGCCTGCAACAGTATTTGTATCACCCAAAAACATTACAGCTTTATACTGATTTGATTCAAGATGTGTATAAGTCTCTTTGATAATAGATGAAACTGTTGTAGAGTCATTTTTTGTATCTATAACAAATTCATAATCAGGTTTTGGTGCTTCAAGTTGATTAAAGAAAACATCTTTCATATTCTCTGAATAATGTTGTCCAGACCAAATAAAATCATAATCAATTTCACTACTTTCTTTAAGTAACTTTAATATTTTACTTGCTCTAATTACATCTGGTCTTATTCCAAGTATTACGGCAATATCTTTCATTATTAACTTAGGATACCTTTTGAAATGTCACTTTCTGCTAATTCTTTTATATTTTCTTCAATTGTTGGTACATGATCATAACCTGCATTTATCCACAATAAATTATTAAATTCTATATTTTCTGTATTTAAAGTTCTATTAACGCTTTTATCAGAATTAATTTCATTAATTTTTATATCGATGTCAAAATAATTTTTGAAATATTCTAGGAGTGTAAATTTTGAGACAATATCTTTTGGAATTAAGTGTTGAAGATTTTGTGAAAACGTGTCACTTTTGATCATACCGTGAGCTATTTTGGCAAAGTTAAGTGTTGTTATGCCATTCCATAAATGATCTTTAAAACCATTTATTTCATTTTTTTCTTGAGAAAAAAACCAATTTAGAAGAGATTTTCCCTCTCCCATCTCTGGACCTACAATACTTGCTCTAACAACTTGTTTATAATTATGAACAACTTCTCCCCCTATCTTAGATTTTCCATATACATCTTCAGCATCTTGAAAAGATGATTCAACATAATTACCAGTCTTACCAGTAAACACACAATCTGTTCCTATTTGTATATATTTAAATTTATGAACCTCTGCATTATTACTTAGCTGCAATGGAAAATATGAGTTTATGTTTATTGCATTTGAAATTGATTGTTGATTTGCTTCATCAATCTCTGGCTTAATAATACCAATACAATTGATAACGTAATCTGGATTTACTTTTTGTATTAAGCTATCAACTTCATCAACACTTGCATCATACTTAAAAATATAAGATTCATCACTTTCCTGTCCAGGAGCTCTAGTTGTTAAAGCAACATCATAATCTTCTAAATTTAAAAAGTACCTTGACACCATTGTTCCAAGCATTCCGGTTGAGCCAAGTATTAAAATTCTACTCATAAAAATTTGGGCTATATTGACTCCATGGATCCCAATAATCCGATTCAAATCTAAAGTCATCATTTAAAGACTCTTCCAATGTTGAAGAAGAATAATATCTGATAGCATTGTCTTCTGTTAAATTCATAGCACCATTTGCAAAATTAGGTGGGATGTAAAGAAAACCATCTTTATAACTCATCTTATAAGTTTGTATCTCTAAATCTTTACTTGGAGAGGTAAAATCATTAATATTTACAACACAGACTAAAAACTCACCCTGCTCAACATTTACCCATTTTTCTTCAACTTTATGTCCGTGCCAAGCTCTAACTGTTTTTAGTTGACTATTTTCTACTTTATATGTTCTTACCGCTTTTTGTAAATTTAAATCATTTGTAAATGATACAGTTCCTCTTTCATCAGAACTACTATTACTTTCAAAAAATATTGGATCCATACTATTTAACACCAAAAGTTTGGAGAAAATTCTGGTTTGAATATCTCGGATCATTAATGTCTTTAATCCTGTTTGATGATATTAAATTATACATTTCTTCAATGCCCTTAGTAAGCTCTATTGAGGCTTCAAAACCTGTTTCAAGTTTTAATTTATCACTTGAAACTTGATAGTTTCTAGCATCTTGAAATGGTAAAGGTGTTGTTTCAATTGATACATCAGGGATTTTTTCTTTTATTTTTTCCGCTATTTCAATAATCTTAAAATTTTTGTAATGAAGGTTAAATATTCCCTTTGTATTTGATGATATGTTATGTTCTATTGCATTTGCTACATCCTTAACATGAAGAAGCGGTCTCCATTGATCTCCACCGAATACACTCATTTTTTTATCTACCAATGCTTTAGTAGTCAAAATATTTACAACTAAATCTAATCTGATTCTAGAAAATTGATCACTTATTCCAAAAAGGGTTCCAAGTCGAAAAATAATAGCATCTGATTCTTCAAGATATTTTTCTGCAATTAACTTTGATGATGCATATTCGGATAGTGGATTTACTTCAGAATTTTCATCTAAAACTCCCTCTTGTGCTCCATAAACTGAACATGTAGACAAGAAAATAATTTTTCCATTAAAATTTTTTACTAGATTTTTGACAGTCTCTGAATTTATTTCATGAGTTAGAGTGGGATTAATTGAGCAAGCACCATCACCTACTAAGGCTGCTAACCAAACTACAGCGTCAAAATTATTTAAAATGGAATTAATTTTTTTATAGTCTCTAATATCACCGTAAATAAAATTAACATCTTTTCTATAAGCACTCTCATATATAAGGGAGTCGTATACTGTTATTTCATTTTTTTCTGAAAGAGTGTCAACAATTCCACCCCCGACATAACCTGCGCCGCCTACAACTAATATTTTCATTGTTATTTACAGTATATTATTTAAATTTCTTAATAATTATTGTTTCTTTAATAGCTAAATTATTTACACGTTAGATATATGTAAAGTTTTGTTACCATATTTAGTGTGAGTAGAACTATTCTTGTAACCGGAAGTTCAGGTTTTATTGGCTTCAATCTTTCCAAATTGTTAATGGATAATGGATATAACGTTATTGGTGTTGATTCATACAATAATGCTTATGACCCTAGCTTTAAAAGATTGCGACAGAAAGTTCTTAATACTAAAAATAACTTTAAAGAATTTGAATTAAACCTAGACACAAAGAAAAATTTAGAATCTTTAGAGAAAGAGAATATTGATATTGTATTTCATTTAGCTGCAAGAGCTGGTGTTAGGCAGAGTTTTTTAGACCCCATTTCATATATAAAGGATAACTCTATCGGCACTACAAATATTGCAAATTTTGTTAAGGATATGAATATAAAAACACTTGTTTTGGCATCAACATCATCAATATATGGAGACTCTGGTCAAGAAGAAATGGTCGAAGGTGTGAATGAAAAAATTGAGCCACCATCAATTTATGCAGCATCAAAACTATCTGGAGAGGTTTTTGCAAAGAATATTCTTGAAGGTACTGAGTCCAATGTTGTAATTACAAGATTTTTTACTGTGTATGGTCCTTTTGGAAGGCCAGATATGTCTGTACTTAGGTTTATTCATTGGGTTGTTGAAGGTAAACAATTGAAATTATTTGGTAATGGTGAGCAATCAAGATCTTTTACATATATTGATGATGTAACTGAATTGCTATCAATGTGTACTGATTTGAAGTCAAACTGTACATTAAATGTTGGAAACAACAAAACCTCAACTCTAAATGAAGTTATCAAATTAATTGAGGAATTTACTAACAAAGAAGCACTTATAGATTATCAAGACAGAGCTTACAAAGACCCTGATGTTGTTTTGCCAAGTTTAAAAAATACAAAGAATATTACAGGCTGGACACCAAAAACAGATATAAGTAAAGGTATAGAGAATACTGTTAAGTGGTACTTTGACAATAGAGATATCTTAAAGGAACTAAAATACATATAGGTCTTTTATGAAAAAAGTAATTATCACCGGAGGAGCAGGTTTTATAGGTTCTAACCTCGCAATTAGATTGCTTAATGAAAACATTGAGAAATTATTGATAATTGATGACTTGTCTACTGGGACTGAATCTAATCTCAAAAATATTTTGCTTGATCAAAAAGTTAGTTTTATTAATTCAAAAATTGAAGATATTGAAGATTTAAACGCAGTATTTGATGGATATGATTTTTGTTACCATTTAGCAGCTGGAGTTGGAGTCCAATATATAATGGACAACTTAAGCAAATCTTTACTAACTAACATATTAGCTACTCATAAAGTTCTAGAAGTCTGCCAAGATAGAAATATTCCAGTTCTTTTGACATCAACATCCGAAGTATATGGTACTGCTGAAGATGCTATATGGACTGAGGAGACTAAAAGCTTAATTGGTCCAACAACAAAGTTAAGATGGTCATATGCTGCTTCAAAAATGATAGATGAATTCATGGCACTATCACTTTATGAAGAAGGGAAAGTATCCCCTATTATTGTTCGTTTGTTCAATATAATTGGCCCAAATCAACTTTCTAAGTTTGGAATGGTAGTTCCTCGATTTATCGAATCTGCATTAAATAATGAAAATATAATCATACATGGTGATGGCTCGCAATCTAGATCATTTACTTGGGTAGATGATGTTGTTTCCTATTTAATTAAATTGGCAGAGATAAGAGCTTATGGTGAAGTCTTTAATATTGGACAAACAGAAGAAATTTCAATTAAAGAACTAGCTGAACTCATAATTGATAAAACATCATCCAAATCAAAAATAATTTATAAAACACATGAAGAAGTATTTGGTAAAGCTTTTGATGACCCGAAAAGAAGGACTCCGGGAATAGAAAAAATAATTAAATTTACTGGAATTGAACCAAGTAAAAATATAGATTTCATGATAGAAAACATTATAAATCACAAAAAAACCGAACTATAAAGTGAATATTCTTATAACAACTGGAATATACCCTCCAGATGTTGGAGGTCCAGCAAAATTTGTACCTTTAATTTCAAAACATTTATCAAATGAAAATGAAGTAAGGATTATCACGTTAAGTGAAGACACCAAATTAAATCAAAATGAAAAAAACCAAGTTCACAGGATAAAAAGAAATCAAAACAAGATAATTAGATTTTTAAAAACTGTTTTATCAATTATAAAGTTTGGGAAAAATGTAGAAGTTATCTTTGTCAATGGTTTGTGGTTAGAGGTTTATATTGCAAATTTAGCATTAAGAAAAAAAATAATTAGAAAAATAGTTGGAGACCCTGTTTGGGAAAAACTTTTCACACAAAATAAAATTTTTGACAGCTTTGATACGTTTCAAAAAAATACCTACAATTTTAAAGTACAGCTGTATAAATACATTAGAAACACCGTTATAAAATCAGCAAATATAATTATTGTTCCGTCTAATCATCTTTATGAATTCGTTAAAAATATAAATTTTTCAGGAGAATTAATAAAAATCAATAATGGTACTTTATTAACTGATACTTTAGAAAAGGATTTTAAAGACACTAATTTTTTAATAGTTAGCCGACTTGTAAAGCATAAAAATATTGATTTGATTATAAATTCACTTTATAACCTTAAGAAGAAATATTCATTTGACTTTAAACTAGACATTGTTGGTGAAGGACCTGAGAAAAGCAATTTAAATGACTTGATTAATCATTTAAATTTAAATAGTTGTGTGAATCTTGTTGGCTCAAAACATGGTGAAGATCTGGATCATTTCTACAAAAATTCAAATTATTTTTTACAAATTTCATCATATGAAGGTATGCCACACACCATACTTGAAGCAATGAATCATAAACTAGTAATAATTGCATCAAATTTTGGTGGAAACTATGAATTAATAGGCGCAAATATTCATGGCTATTTAGTCGAATCTATTAAGGAAAATGACATAGAAACTGCAATTAAAATTGCCGTAGATGATATTGATAAAGAATCAAAAGTTATCAAAGCAAAAGAGATGGTAGAAAAAAAATACAATATCAAATCTACTATAAAAAGTTATTCGAAAGTTATATTAAAAAATGATCAAAAATAAATTACTATATTTGAATTTATCAGTAGATTTAACTGATACTTCACTTGGCTTTGTAGAAACTTGGATATCTAATTTTTTGAATGATTTTGATAAAATTGATGTGATAACGCTAAACAAAACAATCGAAGCTGAATCTTTATCAGAAAAATTAAATATATATGGAATCAATCAAGATTCAAGTCATTCAAAAATTAAAAAGTTTTTAAAACTCCGAAGTATTATAAAAAATTTAACTCATCAAAATAATTACGAAGTGTGTTTTTCGCACATGTCACCATTGTTATCAATACTAGTAAAACTTTTTTGTGTAAGAAATATTCCACACAGCATACTTTGGTATACACATCCAAAGCCAAAAGAACTTAGCAAAAAATTAATACTTTTAACTAGCTTATTAATTAATGATCAAGTTGTAACTGCTTCAAATTCTTCGTTTCCATACAAGAGAAAAAAAATTACTGCAATTGGTCATGGAATAGATTACAAATTATTTTATTCTGCTAGAAATATCTTACCTAATAGTAATTTTTTAATTTTAAGCAGGATCACAGAAACTAAAAATATAGAACTTTCTATTGATAGTTTTCTTAAAAGTAAATTTTGTCAAAACACCATTACTGTTATTGGAGATCCTGTAACTCAAGATGATATCCAATATAAGAACTATTTAATTAATAAATACTCGGCACAAGATAATGTTATTTTTAAAGGTAAGGTACCACATAAAAATCTTCCTTCTGTATTAAAGGATTATTCTTTTCATATAAATTCAACCGATAAGGGATTTTACGATAAATCTGTTTTAGAAACTCTATCTGCGGGTCTTTTTAATTTCTATTCAAACCCCGACTACAACAAACATTTTAATTCTGCGGTAACTCCCCTATGTTATTTTTCAAGTACTGAAGAATCACTAATCCAAAAATTGAATACTGTATTCGATAAAAATAACGAAGAGCTAATTGAGATTATAAAAATGAGTCAATTAAGTGTAGGAAATGAAAACGTAGAAACTATTTCAAAAAGAATTTTGTCTACAATTGAGAATTAACCCACTCGATAGTTTTCATTAATCCATCTTCTAATTCGATTCGAGGTTCCCATTCAAGTAAATTTTTAGCCTTAGTTATATCAGGTCTTCTTTGTTTTGGATCATCTTGTGGAAGATCCTTATTTATAATTTGAGAACTAGAATTTGTAAGCTTAATTATTGTAGAAGCTAGCTGATTTACTGTAATTTCATTTGGATTGCCAATATTAAATACGTCATTATGATCAGATTTCATTAATGCAATAATCCCATTTACTGTGTCTTCAACATAAGAAAAACTTCTAGTTTGTGAACCATCTCCATAAATAGTCATATCTCTGGAATTTAGTGCTTGAACAATAAAATTTGTAACAACTCTTCCATCGTTAAGTTGCATTCTTGGACCATATGTATTAAATATTCTCACAATTTTAGTGTTAAGATTATATGTCCTACTATAAGTTGCAGTTGCTGCTTCAGCGAATCTCTTAGCCTCGTCGTACATACTTCTTTCACCATTAGGGTTAACATTTCCCCAATATTCTTCATTTTGAGGTGAAATTTCAGGATCACCATAGATTTCAGAGGTAGATGCCAGAAGAAAGTCTGCATTTTTAGCTTTTGCTAATCCAAGAGTATTAATTGTTCCTACGCTTCCTGCTTTTAAAGTGTTTACAGGGTTCTCTTGATAAGCAATTGGAGATGCTGCACTTGCAAAATGAAATATAAAATCAAGGTCTTCAGCAATTTCAATATGATCTTGAACGTCATGTTCTATAAATTTTACATTTTTATTATCTAGTAAATGTTCAATATTCTTTTTATTGCCCGTAAGTAAATTATCAAGAAGAATTAAATTGTGATTTTCATCATTTAATTTATCTGCAATATGAGAACAGACAAAACCAGCTCCTCCTGTTATTAATATATTCAATTCAAATCCATGGGTAGTAAATTATACAATTATTTTCTGAAGCAAAATTTTTAAGTTCTAAACTTAATTGATCTTTAAGTGGGTACATTACTGCTATTAACGACCCAGAATCAATTTCACTAATGCTGTTGATAAAATTGTGATCAAGAACTATAACTTCAGTATCTAAAATTGTTACTTCTTCTCCAACTTCTTCAAAACTTTTGTAAATATCAAGTGTTGGAGAATTTCTTAAATCGTCAGTATCTTCCTTAAAAGCAGCTCCAACAAGAAATATTTTGTTTAAATTATTATTGTTTTTCAACATAAGCATTTGTTGAACTGTCCAGTTTAGATGTTCATTATTTGATTTAATAATATTACTTATCAATGGAAGATTTAATTCACCATCTTTGTAAAAATTATTTACTTCAACTAAGTCTTTAGGAAAGCATGAACCACCCCATGATGGTGAAGGTCTAAAGTAGTGAGGTCCAATTCTATTATCAAAACCAACTCCTTTTAAAACATCTTGTAAATTGGCTCCAGAATATTTTGAGAGACGGGTTGCTTCATTTACAAATGAAAGTCTCATAGGTAAATATGTATTTGACAGATATTTTATTAATTGAGAGCTAATTGGATCAGTGATAATTATTTCTGCATCAAAATCTTTATAAAGAGATTTTAATTTATCAGTTTTATCTGTATTTAACCCTCCCAATACTATTCTGTCAGGATTGAAAAAGTCATAAACTGCACTTCCTTCTCTTAAGAATTCTGGATTAAAAGTTATCAAGTTCTGGTCAAAACCGATGTTATTACATACATTTTCTATTTCATAAGGCGGGATAGTTGACTTAACGGTAATAATGATATCTTTGTTGTTTAGTTCTGCTATTTTACTAACAGCTGACTCCAAAAATTTAGTATCAACAGAGTTTGTTTTTGTGTTATTTGGAGTTTGTACACAAATAAAGACAACTTCTACATTGTCCCAATTAAGGTCTTCATAATTTGAATGAAAACTCATACGTTCAAAATTATCAATTTTTGAAAAATATTTATCTAAATCTGGTTCAAAAAAAGGTAATTCTTTTTCATTTAGTTTTTTTATTTTTTCAGCATCTAAATCTATAAAAGAGACTGTGTTTCCTAATTCAGCAAGACCAACACCTGTTACTAAGCCAACATACCCTGTGCCAATGATGACAATATTCATATTTCTTCATGTTAACAATTAATAGATTTAAGATAATTAGTAATGATAAATTATCTATCGCATTGGGACATTAATCTTACACAATCAAGAGGAGCTATTGCAATTCATTTGAAAGATTCTTATATAAGAGGAATATGTCCATCTGATAACCCTTCTGAGGTTAAAAAGTATTACAAAGAGCATATACAGTGGGAATTGGACCGAAAAAAATTTGTTGATCTAAAAGGGTATGTTAAATTAAGTAAAATTTTAAAAAAAATTGATAATAATGAAATATTTCATGTCTTTACTTTAAAATCTGGAATTATTTATTCATTTGTGTTTTATTTTTACAATATTAAAAAAAGTAAAAGTATTTTATCTGTAAATGGACTCGGTTATTTATTTAGTGATAATTCTAAAGCAATATTGTTAAGAAATATCTTAAGACCTTTTTTAAAAAAAACATTTAATAAAGCTTTCGATGTCATAATCTTTCAAAATGAAGATGATAAATCTCAACTAGAAACGTATTTAAAATTTAAAAATAAATCTAAACTAATTGAAAGTTCTGGAATTAATACAGAAGAGTATATTCTTAAAAAAACTTTTAACAAAAAATTAAAAATAATATTGGCATCAAGACTTTTAAAAGATAAGGGAATTAAAGAGTATTCAAACTTAATAAAAAAATTTGATAAAAACAAATTTGAGTTTTACCTTGCAGGGGAAATTGATAAAGGCAACCCAAGCTCACTTAATGAACGTGAGCTGGAAGAAATATTGAAAGATCAATCTTTAAAATTTTTAGGATACTTAGATATTAAAAATGAACTACATAATTATGATATTTTGATCTCTATGTCTAAATATGAAGGGTTTTCAAGAATAATGCTAGAAGGAACTTACATAGGTTTGTTTTGCGCTAGCCTAGAAAACTCTGGTACAAAATTTATTAAGGAATTAGAGAATACAGTTATTATTAAAGCTGAAGAACTTGAAGACGTACATAATGAAATTATTATGAAACTTGCAAACTCAATGAATATTTCTTTAAATAACAGAACTAAAATTATTAACAAATACTCATCAAAAGCGGTGGCAGAAAAATTTCTAACTGTCTATAAAGAAATATAACGAATATGAGCGAATTTCAACTAAATATATATTCAGCAGCCTTACTAACTATTTTATTTTCTTATTTTTTAAATTTATATTTTTTAAAAATAGCTAAAAACTTTACTTTTAAAAATAATCAAAACCAAAAAAGACTTGTAAATAATAACGTACCTCCAATTGGTGGTTTAGCAACTTCAATTTCATTTCTTATTTTTGTAAGGCTATTAGGTAAAACAGATTCTGAATTCGTGATTATTGGTTTGTTTGGTGTCATGCTTTCAGTAATAGGTATTTTGGATGATTTTTATAACTTAAATTGGAAGTTTAAATTATCTAGTCAAATATTATTCGTTTTTTTGCCCGTTGTTTACTTAGATGTATTTATAAATTTTGAAGCTTTATTGAGTGTTGATTTGGGAAACATTTTAAATGTTGCCGTTTCAGTAACTTGGATCGTTCTATTAATTAATGCTATAAATTTTATTGACAACATGGATGGGTTAGCAGTTATAGTGACTGGTAGCATTTGTATTCAGTTTATTTTATTTACATATTATTTAGATCAAAATAAATTAACAGATATTTCAATTATTTTACTATTTAGTATTCTTGGATTTTTAATTTTAAACTTTCCTCCTGCAAAGATATATCTCGGTGATTCGGGGAGTATGTTCATTGGTTTTTGTCTGGGATTTTTAAGCATATTGTTTACATGGAATGCAGGAGGCCAATCAATATTCAATTATACAATTACACCTGCCTTGTTGTTTTTTACAATTCCAGTTTTAGACTTTTTTATAATTCTTGATTATAGAGTTAGAAATAAAATTTCGCCTACATTAGGAGGAACTGACCATATTTCACATAGAATGCTAAACCTTGGACTATCAGAGACCAAAACTCTTACGATATTTTTTATTTATAGTTTTATTTGTTTTGTTTTAATTTCAATATCGGCATTGCAAAGCAGCATGATAAGTTTTTCCATTTATTTATTTATGTTATTTATCACATTTATTTATGTAAGAAAACTAGAAATCTTAAATTAATTTATCTTCTAGTTCAATTATTCTTTCTGGTGTTCCTGCATCAACCCACCAAGAATTTAACTGAATATGTTCGCAACATGATTTATCTATATAAATATTAATCAAATCAGTAATTTCTAACTCTCCTCTTTTAGATGGTTTAAGAGTTTTTATCTTATTAAACATTGAGTAATCAAATATATAAACACCAACAACTGCAAGATTGCTTGTTGGATTTTTTGGTTTTTCAATAATCTCAATTACTTTTTTATCTTGACCAATAGAAGCAACTCCAAACTCTTGTGGATTATTAACTTCCTTTGTGAATATTAAAGAATTTTGATTCTGTACAAAATTTGCAAAATTAACTTCATTTAATAAGTCTTCTCCAAAAAAATTATCACCTAATACACAAACAATAGCCTCATCATTGTTGACTTTGTTTTCAGCTTGCAGAAAAGCATGGGAAATACCTTTTGGTTCATTTTGTACAACATAATCTATGCTGATATCTTGAAAAGATGAAGTGACATCTTTTATTAATTGGTCATATTGAGGATTTGTAATAATTACAAAATCATCTAAACCCCACTCAATTAACTTTTGAATTTGGAGATTAATCATTGGTGTATTATTAACTTCAATTAGAACTTTAGTAGTGTTATTATCTCTAAAACCTTGCATGCGCTTACCAAGGCCTCCAGCAGCTACTAGTGTCTTAATTTTCATAACAATACTAAATTATATAGTTATACTAAGTTTTTGTTCTTATGAATGACAATAAAAGATACTTAATTTTGGTAAGTTTATTAGTAAGCATTGCTACGCTTGTTGTTATCTTTTTGGTCCCTAATTTTGAAAGAGAAGAATTTGATAAAGATAAAATTGAAGATATTTCTAAAGGGGTTACTACTACCTCAGGGGTTCAAAAAGAAATTAACAATGATGAAACTAATAATAATTCACAAAATCAAGATGAAGAACTGGTCATTTCAGAAAATGAAAAAAGTGAGATTGAAAATCTACTAATTAATAATGAAGGAGATCTTAATTTAGATATAAGTGCTTATCTAATAATTGGTTCCGATGAAAGAAGTTTAAACTCATCTTCGGCTAGAGGCTACGTGCAAGGATCCAGAGCAGACGTGATATTACTTGGAATAATAAATGAAGATTCAAAGAATAATCACTTAATATCCATTCCTAGAGACTTATTGATCATTAATTCATGTACAAGTGAAATTGAACGTATTAATGCTTCATATCAAAAAAATGAATGTGGAAATAGACCTGAAAATCTTGCAGCTGCAATTTTAAATTTAACTGGAATTAGAGTTGAAAATTTTGCTAGCTTTAACTTTGAAGGTTTTGAAAAAATAATTGATTCGTTTGGTGGAATTGAAATTTGTGTAGGCAAAACCCAAAAAGAAGGATACTCATTTGAATTACAAAAGGGTTGTCAAACTGTTAGTGGAAGTACATCATTAAATTGGGTAGTTTCAAGAAATACAGAAGTACTTATAGGCGAGAAAATTATAGGTAAAAATGGCGAAGACGCATCTGTTTGGGAAAAAATGTCTGGTGTGAGTGATCTTACTAGAATTGAAAGACAGCAATACGTAGTTGTTCAAATGTTAAAAGAACTTGATAATTTCAAGAATATAAACGAACTTTCAAGTTTTATTGAAGCTATTGAAGAAACTTTTATCATAGACGATAATTTATCTATAAGAAACGCTATAGATTTACTTTGGAATTTACGAGACATAGATTTAGACAATATTCAAAAACACACCTTACCAACTTATCCCTATGAACTTGAAGATGGTAGGCAGGTTTTAATAATGAAAGAAAGTTTTAAAAAATTTGCTTTATCTAGCGGAATTTTAGACTTTTAAGAACTTAAAGATTTTTTAAAAAAATAAATTGGAATTAGCCAAAAATAAATTGCAACATCGGGGGCGTAAATCAAATCGTTTGTAAAATTTTGAATAAGTAACATAACCATTAATAAAGACTCTAATTTAAAATTCTTTTTAAAATTGATGAGCAACAAGTAGCAGACCCAAGAAAACAATATTATCACAGGAAACAGACCGTATTCTACAGCCATTGTTAAAAATCCATTATGAGAAGTGGTAATTTCATCGTATTGGTCTAAAGAAAATTCAGAAGTTCTAGAATCAAATACTCCATTATCTGAAATTAATTCAGCGGATCTCATACTCATTCCACCTACAAAATTTGAATATCCGCTCATTAAATCATCAATCCAAAAGAAATACATCTTACCATTGATAATTGACCACTTCCATGATTGGTCATTGGCATACAAAATAGAGCTTTGACTAAAAAGGATTTGATTACCAACTGGAATTTCGTCAAACTTAACTTGTAAAACTACTTCAAAATCCTTTCCTGATAGGCTGTAACTATTAGGAATGCCAATCCAATATGATCGAGGTTTTATAAGTTTTAAACCATTTTCTTCGAACCTTATGGCACCATCATTCCTATTATCAAAGTTACGATCACTCGCGGGTAAGAAAACAAAATAATCTTTATCTCTTCTTGCCTCATCAAATTTAACTTCAATCTTAAAATCTTCGGAATTTAAATTCAATTTTTGAATTATGCCCCTTAAATACGTATCACCCGGCGACTGCCCATCTGCATATCCACCAACTTCGAAATAAGAATTGTTTTCTTTCAATTCGATAATGTAACCATTAGTATGTTTTGAGCCAATTTGAACCCAACTAATGTTGTCATTTGAATAATAAAAAGTTACAGCTGATCTCGGAAGAAGTCCGTCTCTATAATCAAATATTAATTTTAAATACCCTTCCGCAGGGCCCTTGTTACCAAAATCTACATAAGTTGATGAAAGTTGTTTTTCTTCATCTGTATATGAAATATTAAATTGTTCTTTAACTATATCTTTATCAAGGGTCACAAGATAATCTTTATAAACTTCTTTGATGTAATTTCCTCCACCTACTCCATTAAAAGGATTTACACTTTCAATTGCCAGAGAATTAAGAAACAATCTATTTGATTGCTTTAAAAATATAGAAGGTAATAAATATACGATCATAATAGAAATGATTGTGGCAATGTAAAACAACCTTTTCTTTTGTGATCGACTTATTTTTTCAGATTTAAAAACTAAAAGTGTTAAACCTATTAGAAAAGCTAAATATGATCCTCTTGAATATGTAAAATATAAATTTAAAAGAGAAATAATTGCTAGTGCACTGTTTAACTTATTAGAAATTATATGATACAAGATATTATTAGAATTTATAATTTTTTGAAAACAAATAAAAGCATAAAGAGCACAAAGAATACCAATTACATTAGGGCCGCCTCCTTGTAAACCACCTAGCCTCCCTGAATAAAATGGATTCACACTTCCTGAATTATTTAATACCCATCCATCTATAAAACCAGGAAGTTGTATTTGAAAGATAATAACTAATAAATTTACAACCATAACAATCCATAATTGATTAAAAATTGATAATATTGCATTATCTTCCTTGTATACAATATCAATGCATAGGTAACCGAGTAAAAAGTAAAAATAAATTCTTAAGTTTGTTTGGTTGAAGAGTTCAAAATCACTTGAAATAAAAGATGTATACAAAATAAATGCAATTAAATATGATGAAAATATTTTGTCAAACTTGCTAACTTTTAAATTTTTTATTTTTCCAACAAAAAGATATAAGAACAAAATTATTAAAGGTACGTCTTCTAAATTTATTCCGCCAATATCAAAACCAAAATTTGGTGGAATAAGAAGAGAAAGTGCAAAAATTCTTCCAATATTTCTTGAATTCATTTTTACAATATTCATAAATTTGTTCAAGTGGGCCCGGCAGGACTCGAACCTGCGACCGACGGATTATGAGTCCGTTGCTCTAACCAACTGAGCTACAGGCCCTGTCTACTATGAAATTATTGACTGAACTTTAAGAGCAAGGCTCATATCACCAGCAACTTTTAATTTGCCAGTCATAAAAGCAGCTTGTGGACTTGAAGAGCCGTCCATAATTGCCTGCATGGTTTCAGTATCAGTTGTAACAGTGCAAGTAGCTTCATTATCATCTGATGAAATTTCACCACTAATACCATCGATAAAAACGATATTATCGTCAGCAACAAATTTTACTGAACCACCTAGAACGCTGAGGTCTTTTCCTTCAGCTCTTTCTTTTACTATTGCAAGATAATCCATTATTCCTCCATTCATTCTAATTATAGTGACAAATTTACTGTATAGCTCCGAGGGTGGGACTTGAACCCACAACCAACGGATTAACAGTCCGCTGCTCTGCCAATTGAGCTACCTCGGATAGC
>MDSV01019798.1_pt1 | contig 26441 bp, 16 predicted proteins | sample 810851 | NCBI WGS metagenome assembly MDSV01 (sample SAMN05326640, study PRJNA326480) | marine metagenome | isolation source: seawater | place: Atlantic Ocean: North East | collected 2012
AACCATAGGAAACAACTGTTTGCTGAAATCGAACTTCTCACTCTCGGGAACCAACGCAAGAACCTCTGGTTCAATGATGTACAACCCAGCATTGATGACATTGCTAAATGCCTCTTCGGCCGTGGGTTTTTCTTTGAATTGGCGTATGAACCCCTGACGCAAGTCCCCATCCAACTCCCCTTGATGATCTTCGGAAAGCCCAACAATACCAAACTCGGTAGGATCTTCAACTTCCCATAACGCCATGGTTACCTTGGCTCCGTTTGCTTTGTGTGCTTTGAGCAAGGCTTGAATGTCAAATGAGGCGACTGAATCACCAGAGCCGACAATGAACGTCTCTGTCAGTTCATCGAGCAGCAAGCGAACGCTTCCTGCAGTTCCCATTGGAACCGCTTCCTGATTGATTCGAGCAGCAATTCCATCCTCGGCCCAGTTTGAAACATGGGCTGAGAGTTGCTCACCCTTGTATCCAGTTGTGACAACGAGGTTGTTGACACCAGCGTCAACCATAGCATCTTTGACGAAATCGATGACCGGCCGGCCAAGCACCTCAACCATTGGTTTTGGACGAGTGAGCGTCAACGGTCGCAGGCGGGAACCTTGTCCACCTGCCATGATGACGCCATGCAAAAAGCATCCCTCAGCGGCGTCGAGTAGCGTTCATGTCAATGCGTCGCATCGACTTTTTCTTGGAGGATTTTCCACCTTTCTTGAAGGTGCCTTGAGCGTCACCCTTGGCGGTACCACCAAAGGTCACTGAGCCTTGACTCTGGAGGCTCGAGAGAAGGGCGTCAGCCACATCTTCTGATTCTGCACCAGTTTTCATTTCTGACTTGACTGCAGCGTTGTGGTCAACCATCCAAGACTTTCGTTCATCACGAGCCATGTTCAACTTGTCACGTATTTCATTGACGTTGACCATCATTTCGGTGATCTTTTCATGGACCTGATCAGATTTTTGGCGCATCTCGACGAATTCGTTGTGGAATCTGTCACCTTCTGCTTTGAGGAAGTCACGGTGAGCAAATGCTTCATCCACTTCTTTCGACATGGCGTCTGCACGACCAACCGCTTCGAGCATGGCTTGATGGGATGCATCTGCTTCTGCCTTGAGCGTCTTGATGGCTGTGTCCATGTCGCTTAGATCGACAGCGATCATTTCGAACTTGGTCACTTCTGGAGCCAATTCTTCAATTCGACGGCCCATTTCCTTGATTTTCTTAATCATCTCTTTTTCCTTTTTTTGACCAACAGATGATGTTTCGAAGGTCTTCTCGAGGCTTGAGACTTCTTGCTTGAGTTGGGCGTATTCTGCTGTTGCTGATTTCTTGCTGCCTTTCTCCTTCCGGTGACCCTTGGCTTGCCCGATGATATCACGCAATTGAGTTTGAATGGCATTTCGCTTTTCCTTGTGCATTTTGACTTCTGCACGGATTGCTTTGACTTCAGCCAAAACGAGGTCAACCTTCTCACGGTGTTCCTTGTACTGTCCTTGAATGGAGTTGCGCTTGTCAGCGGCTGTCCGTGCCTGATCGCTGAAAGCGTTCCTGGAGTCGCGCATTTTGCGGACTCGAGCTTCCATGGCTTGCAGTTCGTCCCTCAACTCTGAATCCGGGTTGGGTGTGGCATCATCTTTGATTCCGCGCATGGTTTGTCCATAGCGTAGCCCATTTCAAGGCTACGGCTTGACATCAAAGCAAAATTTCCATCAAATTGCATCAAAAATATCACGGATTTTAATGAATGCACCGAGAATGAGGCCAAGACCACCCAGCAAATTTGCAGTGATGGAGCCAGAAGTACGGACCCGTTCACGGTATTTCGAACGAACACGAACATTGATTTGACGACCAATCAGCAAATCTCCACTCTGTTCTTCGAGCCGTACAGAAACGGTGGCCTCTCCAAAGCGCTCTGGAAGCATGGACTGCCACGCCATGGTGCCGTCTCGTAACAATCCGGACATCAGACCAAGAACGTCATCATCGCCTTCTGCTGCGAGTGGAAGTGGGGAATTGGACCACCATCGTTTCTCACCAGGATTCAACCGATAGGTCATCGCCAAATCATGAGGCCGGAAATCAGGCGATTGAACCCTGAGTACGATGGTACGAGGTTCATCAGAAAGATTGTGCATCAAGGTGAACAGATTCGCACGCTCATGAACCACATTCTCCATGTCGACTTCAAACACAATATCGTCGGTGATGGTTTTTCGACCCGCTCCAAGGTCTTCTTCGATGCGCCCGATCATCCTGAAAAACGCAGGGCAAGAGCGCTCAACATGGTGGATGATTGACAACCATTCTTCCATGGTGAACACTGGATGGCTCTTGACGAGTTCCATGCCCTCATCATTGAGGACTTCTGACAATTCAGTTTCCATTGTTTTGAAGTCCAAGCCTTTGGAATGTCGATACAGGGTCATCAAGATTTTTTCTCGGGCGAATTGAGGGTTTGTCCCGGGGATGAAGCAGGATTCAATCTCCTTTGAGTACACTTCGTATTCAGATCGAAGTAAGGGATCCATGTGGGTTTTCACCAGGTCACTGAACACCATTTCAAGTGTTGAGGGGTGAATGGGCGGATTGTAGGCCTCAAGCAATCCAGTTCGTTCATCCATGTTGAACGGGCGAGAGCGGGTAGAAAGGTGCTGACCGAGCGAGAGAAGGGTGAATGAAAACGAGAGCAAGAGGAGGATCCTCCCGTTCAGTGTCTCGATGTTGACGAAGAAGATCCCAATAATCAACATGGTTGAAATTACAGCATACGAGAGCGAGAGCGTGTGCTTCGATCGAACACTGGACATGTGATGGACAAGACCTTCGTAGCCGTGAAGCGATTGTACCGCCCGGTGCTCGAGATTCAGCCGATTCACTTCGGATTGGAAATGGGCAATGGTGAGTTGGGTTCGATGCCTGTGAACGATTTGCGTGATGATGTACCCGAACAGAATGACGAACGTTAACGAAGTAAGCGTCATCGCAAAACTCAGGTTGACCGTTGGCTCTATTTTATCCCACCATGCTGGAGAATCTTGGGCATAGGCAAGTGCGCCAAAAGCAGTGAGGAACGAAAAGGAGGGCAAAAGGAGGAGCAATCGGAGCCCCGAACTGACCAGTTGCCGGTCAAGAGCGTACCAGAACCGTTCGGAGGAAAGCACTGATTCTTCAACAGCTTGGAGCGAATCACCCTCATCGACCATGTTCAATCGACGATGGCTTCGTTCTAAAGACTTCCATCGAATCTGTTCTCAGGAAGGGCGAAACAGCAGTTGCGCAGCAAGTGCATCAGTCAATTCGACGCGCTTGCCATCGCTCAATACGAAACCATCTGAATCGCGACCAACCACCGCACCAATTCGAAGCCCTATGGACTCTAATTGCCCCATTCTACTAGGAGCCATCACCATGGCTTGAAGGGAACCTTCTCCACCGACTTCCATTGATGAAAGCGGGCGTATTTCTTTGTGAGTCGCCTCAATCCTAGTGAGGATTTCGGGCGACGGGGCTGGTATTTCACGGCCGCTCGGATCCAAGTCTGGCCGTCCAAGCAAAAGCGACAAGGCAACCTCTAGGTCATCGTCGATGGCATGCTCTAGTCTGCACGCTGTTGCGTGTGCGTTGCCTTCGAATGGGAGGATTTCCAACAGTACCTCGGCGAGTCGATGCCTGCGTTTCATCTTCTTCCCATGCAGCAAGCCAATTTCAGTGAGTTTTGCACCTTTGTAGGGCGTGTAATCGACAAGCCCTTTGGAGGCGAGCCTTTGAATCATTTCGGTTGCTGAAGCAGGTGAAACGGACAGCGAGGAAGCAAGATCACCCGTACGCACCAGAGCATCAGCATCGCGCTCATAGAACTCGTACATCGTTTCGAGGTATTCGTCCTCGAACTCCTGGAAATGCCCGCTCATGTCTCACCCTCGTCGTTTCTTGCCATCAACCCTTTGCCTTGAAGACGTGTTCACATGATGGACAACGGACTGAACCAGCATAGTCGTGAGGGACACGTAATGATTGTGAGCATTCAGGGCAAGAAATTTCCACCTTTTCCTCGACCACCTCAATCTCTTCTTCCTCTTCTTCAACTTCCTCTGGTGCCTCGCTTTCTTCCTGTTTCCCTTCAACATCGAACTTGTTGGAACAGTCAGGGCAGCGCACTGAACCTGTGTAGGAGGCGGGGACCCTAAGTTGCCGTGCGCATTCAGGGCATCCAATTTGGATCTTGACATCGCTCACACTTGCCTTGGATTTAGATGAAGATGTTCGCTTGGAGGGTTTGCCAACTTTCGAGGAAGGGTTGAGGCTCTGCGCTTGTTTGATGCGCACTGCTGCAATTAAGGCGCCTGCAAGAGCAAGCCCCCCAAGCAGGCCCAACCAGGGCACTGCGAATCCTTCTGATGCTTGTTCAACTTCGGCAGAAAGGAAAGTCTCAGAACCCGTGAGTTGTTCTTCTCCGACGGTCCACACCGCCTTGAGTCCGACCCTTGTGCCATCCGGCCAGGATTGGAGCGTGAGGGTCATGATCATCGATTCACCAGCATCGAGGGCGGGTGTTGATTGGGTATCGAACAGGGTGTTGTCTTCACCAAGCAAGAGCAGTTCACCTGCTTGACCCGCCACCTCACCTGTGTTGACAACGGTCACCTTGACCGTTGCTGATTGGTCCATAGTCGGGCGTGGAGGAGCGGCTAGGGGGTCGAATTGTAAACTATAGACTGGTCGGCTGGAAGGGACATTCCTGCTGTCACTCGATGGACCAACCGCTTCACTCCAGTTGAAGGCGTCGACCCTGAGTGTGACTCGATCAGCTTCGATAAAGCCCAGGTTGAACGAGCCTGACATGATGCCCGGCGTGAGATCAACCATGTAATCCATCAGGTATGTTTCACCTGAATCGAAGTAGCCCAGACGAATACGCACCGGGCGGTCCACACCATCTGCCAACTCAACCGACCACGACATGGTAACCCCAGTTTCAGCGTCCCAAGTCACATTCTGAACTGTAGGAATGAGGAATTGCTTTGCAGCAACTGGTACCACAACTGAACCGTTGAGACCTTCATCGATGCTGCCATCAGGGGAGATCAGTCGCCATTCGATCAGTTGGTCCCCGTCCAAGAGCATTGGCACCACAACAGAAACTTCACCCGCCGCATCCACGGCGAGGAACAATTCGGAACTGGTGTACACAGATTGACTGGTGGTGCATTCAATAGCCACACTTCCTGCTACATCTCCATGGTTGCGCACCAGCATGGAAAATCGTGCACTGTCGCCAACGTGCCATGGGCCATCGAGGACGCCTGGTGAGGAAGAGCCTGCAGCTTCAAAGACGGCAGAGATAACATCGAAGGTGGATGTGAAAGGCGTCAATGAAGCGTCTGAAATACGCATACCCGAAACGTCACAATTCAATTCTGCTGGGCGGGCTTGAGTGGTGAAGGGAAGGATTGTGCTCGCCAGAACATTCACTTCAAGGCTCTCGTTGAGTACTGTGGTTTGACCAAAGTTGCAGATGACGGTCCCGGTGAACAGATGCGCACCATTGTTCGCAACGGTGAGGTTCCAATCAAGCACATCACCAGCCGCATATTCAACGGTCAGAAGTTCAGCATGAAGATCCATTTGTGGAAGCGGTGGTGGCCCGACTTGGAACAAAACGGTTCGGAGTTCATCCGTAGCATCCCCATCTCCTGATGCGTTTAATTCCAGCACGATGCTTGCTTGACCTTCGGACATGGCGATGGTTGAATTGATGAATAAAATCACGCTTGCCATAGGTGGCACTTCGACCTCGTTGATGCTCAGGAACTCTTGCGATGACCCCGAGGAGAAGTTTGCAGTGATGGTTCCTGTCCACGGGTAATCTCCGTTGTTGAGGACGGGCACTCCGACGCCAACAAGATCGCCGTCGCTGATCGATAAATTCCCAGTTTCTTGGCCGTTTGTACCGAGGCTGGTGAAGGTGATATCGCCGCTTGATGCAAAACCAATATCCAAAGGAACAAGGCGTTGAACAGTGCGGTTGAATCCGATTGTGTGGGTGCTTGAATTCGCACCCACATCCCCCGTGAGAATAGTTTCAACGATCGAGTATCCAAACGGGAGTGTTGAGAAATTTACGCTGAACGTTTCCACTCCGTTCATCGGAATAGTTTTGCTCTCGTTGATCGACTCTAAAATGGAACCACCAATCGTTTTCAAGGTCGTTTGGGCGGTGACATCGGCGCTTTGACCGCTTTGTTCGACCACATCGAAGGAGAAGTTGAGGAATGGCGTATCAGTTTGGTGTGACGGCATCAAGGAAATACTCGACGACTCAATGGTGCCAGAACCACCGGATGCGGCGACCTGTGGCCCGATAAGGCTGAGCAACAACAGCGCGAGGAGCCCTGACGTGACCACAAGTTTGCCTCGTTCTCGCCCCCCCATAGTGACGGCTTGTCGAGGGGGTTCTTCACCTTCACGCCAAACTGGGACGCAACGCAGTGTTTATTCAAGGATGGAAGGTGGGGGGACACTGTATGACCCCCGAAGAGTTGCTCGGTGTGACCCCCGCCTTACTGGCGAAGTCCATTTTACACCGGCGCGAACGCCTTGCTGAGGTCATTCCTGAGCAACTCGACGCACGCCAAGACGAACTCGTTGCGGCTGAACCACTGGCCCGCGCTGCCAAGGAAAAGCGAGACGGGATCAACGCCAAGGTTGCAAACTTAAAACGCGAGCGCTCGGAAGCCCAAAACGAAGCCAGAGCATTGTTTAAGCGAGCAGGAGAATTGAGAGATAAACTCCAAGCTGCAGGCGGAATTAAAGACCCAAATCCAAAGTGGGCAAAAGAAAAACTCGATGAAAAGTTGCAAAAGTTGGAACAGGAACTCGAAACCAACGCCGGCAATCACAAAACCGAACAAAAGTACATCCAAGAAATGAAGAATTTGATCCGCCAACACGACGACTGGGTGGAAAAGCGAAGTTCAAGTCAAGAAGGGCTGAGTGAGATGGATGCTTCATTCAAGCAGGCCAAGGCACTGCTCGAGAAGGCACAGAAAGCACACGATGCAATCTTGGAATTGGCCACTGAAAACGAATACTTCCACACCTCCTATGTCGAACATGAAGCCCACCGACGCCGTGCTGACGGGCGAACCAAGCGACTTGCTGAGGCACTCGACAGCAGCCAAAGAGGCATTGAGCACTGGCAGAAAATAATCGATGATGGGTTTGATCGCCTGCTTTCGAACGCCACTCGGGTCAAGGAAGGCGGCGCATCAAGTACTGTTCGCAATCGAAAGCCTTCGAAGACAGACGCCCCACAGACAAAGGGTCGCCAGCGAAAATCAAAATCAAAATCAAAGCCTGAACCACGGGGTGAAGAAGAATGAGTGAGGAATGTGAAATCACTGGTTTCTCGCCTCAACAAATGGCCCGTTGGCCTCACGTGCACAAGCACCTTTGTGGCAACCTCGAATTACCGAAGATGGAAGAACTCAGCGAAGAAACGATCCTCAACATCGGGGAAGGCATCGAGTCAATGTTGAAATCTGAAGGACCAAGTTCAAAGCAACTCAAAGCGAGATCAAGCCTCTTCAACCATCTTAAACGGAGCCTTGAACGTCGGTTCAAAAACGCAACCCTGCAGCAATTTGGGTCCTCTCAATCAGGATTGAGCCTCCAGGCCGGCGACTTGGATTTGTGCCTTCAATTCAAGGGAGAGATCCCGAACAAAGCACTCCGTGACATCAAGCGTCTTCTGAAACAACAAGACATGGAAAACATCGTCATGCTCGGTAGGGCAAAGGTCCCGATCATCAAGTTCAATGACGAGCGAACAAAAATCCCGGTCGATATTTCAATCAACAACACCCTTGCTCTGCACAACACAGAGTTGTTGAAGCGCTATTCTGCTGTCGACGAACGCATTCGAAGCGTCATCCTCGCCGTCAAATACTGGGCATCACGCAGGGATGTCTCCGACGCTGCTGCAGGCACATTCTCATCCTACGCTTGGACGCTCTTAGCGGTGCAGTCCCTTCAACGTACCAACCCGCCAGTCGCTCCTGTACTTCAATCAGGCAACGAGCGCACCATGATGGAGGTCGAAGGCACAACCTACGACTTGACCATGATGGAAAACGATGAGATCAACATGGACCCGAAGAACAACCAATCTTTGGGCGAGTTGTTCATCGAATTCATGTTCCAATATGGTACCAATTGGCCCTTCAAAGATCACGTGATCTCAGTTCGAACTGGTGATCATTTGACTCGAAAGTCAAAGCGATGGAAATACGCAACACCTCGCGCAGAAAAAGCAATCACGATGGAAAAGCGCACACGCCTTGGCCAACACTCCTTGCCGGTTGAGGATCCGTTTGACCTGACCCACGATCTGAGTCGAGTGCTTCGTCCGGCTGGGGCGATGGACATTCAAGAAGAACTGCTCAAAGCTTGTTTTGCAATGGCGGCCGGTGAACGATGGGAACGGATTACTGAAGCCAAGTACCCTGAACGATTTGCTCCTGTCGAAGAATTTGATCTCTTTGCAGACCTTCGAGACAAAACCGCCGTTGAAGTAGCGGCTCTGGTCAAGGAAAACTCAATGGCAATCGAGGCACTGGACGAACGGATCACGGCCCTCAGCGATGAACGCCAAATGAACGTGCGAATGTCGAAAGCACTCAGAGGAACCATTGAGGATACAACGGACCTTCGAAACGAATTACGGACCATCGTTCGCGAATTGAGACCTCGGTCCAAGCAAATGGATGAACTCCAGGCCCAACGCGACGAAATCAACAAGCGCATCGGCATTCCACTGTACCGAATTAACGAACTGCTCGCCGATGTTTACCAGCAATTGACCGGTGAAATTGATTTGTTCCAAGTCCCATCCTTGCGGAGGGAAGAAGATCAGTTCGCTTGGTTCTTTGAATTGCAAGCCATGCACGCTCAGGCTACCATCGCTCAAGAAAACCATCAGGCGTTCATCGCCTTGCTCAAGGAACAAAAAACCGCCGTTCGAGCACTCAAAGCCAACGAAAAAGAGCAACAAAAGCACAAGGCTGAATTGCTTGAAGCTGAACCTATGCTCAAGGATTTGGACCTCAATTTTAGCGACGCAATGCAGTTCGACAAGAAGGCGCAAAAGTTGGTCAGAGTGATCGGCAAGCGAAGAACTGAATTTAGACGACTGCGCCGGGAAAAGGGGCGCCTCGATGCCTGGGTGAGAATCAGTTCAAACCCCTCGCCTCATCGCAACAAGAACCGAGGCCAAAAGGGCGGAGGAAAAAAGCGTTCGAAGTCAGGTTCCGCGGATTGGAAACCGCGCAATAATGGGCCTCGGCCCGAAGATGTTCAACAGCGCGCAGCCTCAGGCGGGACACTTTCGTTGACCGACCTTGATGTGTTGCTCAACAGTGGAGGATTCAAGAACGTCACAAAGGGGCAACCAACGGCTAAAACCTCACGACGTCAAGAGCGAAAGAAAAAGGCAAATGCTCGAAATCTCACCGCTCATAGAGGCGCTCGCTCCCAATCCAAGAAAGGTCGAAAGGATTGAGGATGCATGGCTGACATCCAATGGATTTTGGGTGTTGAGCCTGCTCAAATGCCGATTGAATGGCGTGAAAAGGTCAGATCATTGTTTCTAGAAGAGACGGGTGAAGTCTATGCTGATGCATCGATAGCATCGCTTCCAATACCCGCATGGGAGGGAAACCTCCTGTTGGTCGATGTCAACACCTACCCGGCACCAACCGCCCTCAAGGGCTTGCTATGGGCCCTCCCATTTCTGGAGGATGGTGTACGAATCGCTGCGTTTGCAATCTGCCGAGAATTGCAGGGCCAAGCTTGGGGATCAAAGGCGTGGGATCATTTGGTTGCGGCTTGCCATACCGTGAACAAGCAGTTCATCCAATTGGAAGTCAAAGCCGCAAACACTCGCGCTCAGGAATTCTATAGAAGGCGCGGTCTCGAAGTTGAAGCGCATCTTGAGCATTACTATCAGTCTGGATTAGGCTACATGATGAAGGGGCCAGTTCCCGAAATCCAACGATTCTGAACTTCATTGTTTGAACTCAAAGGTTAAGCGGCCCCTCCAGCATCCTCGTTATGTGGAACAACGGGTGCTCGATGGTCTGTTGACAAACGAAGGGGTGCTGCAGGCGGCGTTGCTGGACAAAGACGGTTTGCCAGCCTTCATCTCCCCACGTCACGATGACGCCGCAGATCAACTTGCCCAAGCCGTTGGGCCGCTTGATGCATCGCAATCGAACAGGGTCACCATTCAGGGCGAACACGCTTGCGTTATGGCTCAACACCTCAAGGCAAACCGAGTGCTTGTCCTCAAATGTCAAACCGGTGCGAATTTGGGGCGAATCCGGACCATTTTCGATCAAGCCATCACGGCACTGGACGGGCTTATTGTTTGATTTAGCAGCAAAACAGACCTACCATTTTTCACTTCCCAACACAACCTTGCTCGTCATCAGCATCATCGCTTCGCAGTGAAGGGATTAAATGGGTGTGGAAGGTCGCCGAACCGGTGAGAAGATGGGAGTCTTCCACCGAACAGGTGCGATAAAGAATGACTGAACTCAAAACTCAACTCGAAGAGCGACGCAAACTGGTCGATGGTAAAGCGACCAGCTACCGAACAACCCGTGACGAATGGAACGACAAATCGAAGACATTTACGGGAACTCGCAACGATTTGAATGCTGAAGTTCGAGAACTCATCGTACAAGTGCGTGAACAACGTGAAATCAGAGAGCAAATGAACGAAATCGTTCGTGAAAAGAAGTCCACTCGCCAAGAAGCAAACACTGCAGTTCGCGCTGCTAAGGAAATGCTTGAAGCAGCAAAGGGCCCTCAAGCCGCTCCAGCCCCAGTCGAACCAGGCCAACGCCGTGGACGACGGGAAAAGCCACCTGAAACAATCCACACCCTTCGCCGTGAATTGAACCGCCTCGAAAATGAATTCGAACGTGGACGCCACACTGGGAACAACGAAACAAAGGTCATGAAGCGAATGAAGGAAATCGCTGCCAAGATCAAGAAGATGAAAATCAGTGAGGAAGGAAACACAGAACTCAAGGAAGCACGAGAGATGCTTGCTACCGCAATGGCAGCCCAAGAAGCGGCTCACGAAGAAGTGACAGCAGCAGCCCAAGCAGCGCAAGAAGCGCACGATTTGATGCTCCAATGGAACAAGGAAGTCGATCGCCAACGCGACAAGGCTGAATCCGCCCACCGTGAACTTCGCAAGTCAAAGAAGGAAGCAGACAGAGCGCACCACCTCTACATCGTATCGCTTCGCTGCCTCCACTCCATCCAAGACATGCTCCGTGCTATGCGTGGTGCAAGCGCTGGTGCTGGACAACGCCCATCCGCCCGTGTTGAAGTGCAAGACCTGATGTCAAAGCTGATGTCTGGAGAGACCCTTTCCACAGACGAATTGATGCAACTCCAACGGTTTGACTGAACTTCGCCCTGCGATGAGATGAAAGACCCCCCCGACCACAGGGAAGATTACCGAGGGATTCGCTATGCTATCCAAAGATGAAATCGCCAGCATCGTTGACGAATACGACCGGATGAAACTCCGGATTGGAATGACGGCATCCCACTCCGCACTGGACATTTGCGATGGAGCAATTGAGGAAGGATTCCCAACCGTTGCCTACTGCAAAGAAGGTCGCCACAAGACCTACGCGAATTATTTCAAAGCCCATCGAAGCAGTTCTGGCCGGGTGACTCGTGGTATGGTCGACAAAGCGATTGTCATGCCTTCGTTCAACGACGTCATGAAACCAGAGATGCAGGCTGAAATGCGCAAGCGCAACGTCGTCTACATCCCGAACCGCTCCTTCACCTCTTACTCTTCAATCAAGGATGTTGAAGACACGTTCAAAGTGCCATTGTTTGGTTCGAGAAACATGCTGCGAATGGAAGAACGCACAGAAGACCAAGATTACTATTGGATCCTCGACAAAGCTGGACTCCCCTACCCAGAAGCAATTGCCGACCCACAGGACATTGATTGCCTTGTGATCGTCAAACTGCACCACGCCCAGAAGAAATTGGAACGTGGCTTCTTCACCTGCGCTTCCTACGAGGAGTACCAAGAGAAATCGAAGACCCTACTCGCTGAAGGCGTCATCGATGAAGCATCCCTTGCCGGTGCACGAATTGAGCGCTACGTCATTGGGCCAGTGTTCAACCTCAACTTCTTCTACAGCCCCCTTGCCGAAGAAGGAGAAAAATTGGAACTGCTCGGTGTCGATTGGCGATTTGAATCCTCACTCGACGGTCATGTCCGCCTCCCTGCACCTCAGCAGATGACCATGCCTGCCCACCAGCAAATTCCCGAGATGACCGTGGTCGGCCACAACACCGCCACCATCCGTGAATCCTTGCTTGAGAAGGCCTTCGAACTTGGTGAGAAGTTCATCACCGCCAGCAAGGAGCATTACGACCCTGGAATCATTGGCCCGTTCTGCCTCCAAACCTGTATTGACAAGGATATGAATTACTACATTTACGATGTCGCACCTCGTTTGGGTGGAGGAACCAACGTTCACGTCAGCGTTGGCCACCCGTACGGCAACGCAACCTGGCGCAAGCCAATGAGCAGTGGGCGACGTATTGCAATGGAATTGCGTATGGCTGCAGAGCAAGATCGACTGCTCGAAGTCCTCACTTGATTCACTTGGATTGAAAGGCTGTTTTCTGCAACACCTCAAATAGCCAGTTCCCTTGGTCAAGCCATGAGCAAAACATACTTTGTCAACTTTGTATCTGAACCGAAGAACGATCTCATGAAGACGATTGTTGGGATCGCATGCACCGCAACGGCCATCAACGAAGGTCACGAAGTGAGCGTCTTTTTCGCTGCTTCCGGAACTCGATTGCTCGATGCCAAGTTCATTGAGGAGTTGGACCAAGAAATGGGGCCTGATTCGAAAGCAGTGACAGAAATGATGAGCGTGATCACATCAAAGGCTGTTCTCTATTGTTCATTTGCCTCAGTCAAAGCAACACTTGGACATAGTGAGGGCGATGGCGCACTCATTGTCCCCGATGAAAACATCAAGTGGAGTGGACCCCCGGGCGTTATCGAACTAAGTTCGGCATCTGAAATACAATTGGTGTATTGAAGTTCAAAGCTTGTGTTGAACCAAGTGTCATTTTGACAACTTTTCCAAGACACGATGTGCTAACACTTTCTCTCAACTGAGTTTAACCTTGGAATCCAGGGTAGTACTGTTGGGTGTAACCCAATGCGTCAGCAGCAGGGTAGCCTTGGGTGAGGAGACTGTTGTAATACTCTCTTGCCGGATCAGCCACAGGCGCAGGTTGGACCGCAGCAACTGGTTGTTGAACTGCAGCAACTGGTTGTTGCACCGCAGGTTGGGCTGAGAAATCAGGCATAGCTACAGCGGGCTGGGCGCTCATCGAGGGCATTGCTGGCATGCCGCCAGGGGCAGCTTGTGTCCAAGCCTTTTCTTCGTCCTGACCGTTGCGACCGCGCAGCAAAAACGCACCACCAAGAAGTGCTGCAATCAGCAAAACTGCACCGATACCGTAGGTCACTGCAGATCCGCTTGATAGGGTATCCGAGGAGGAATCTGCCTCCTTGATCCAACGAGTTGGGTCTTCGACATACGCATCAGCACCGTCAGCGATGGTCCAATCAACGCTCGGGTTCGAATAACCGTCGCCGTCTTGATCGTAACATCCAATTCGATCTTGAGTGGAGTTTCCACGACCGTTAATGCACGCATCAGCGCCATCTGCAACGGTCCATTCGGCATCCGGGTCTGAATATCCATCGCCATCTGTATCTGCGCAACCAAGACGATCGATTGTCGAGGTATCCCTCACAGTCGGGCAGTCATCTGGAGTGACTCCAGTTGGGTTATCGCCGTAGCCATCAAGGTCTTCATCAGCCCATTGTGTTGGCTCCGAAGGGAATGCATCCCCACCTTGGATTGGCATCCAGTTGATGTCCGGGTCTGAGCGGAGATCGCCATCGCTGTCGAGGCACCCATAGCGATCAAAGGTCGAAGTCCCAGCTTGGTCCGGGCATGCATCAGGCTGGAAGCCCGACTGATTGTCACCATAGCCATCACCATCAGCATCGGAGTGTTGGGTCGGTTCTTGTGGGAACGCATCCATCACGTCATACCAGCCGTCGCCATCAGCGTCAGGGCAACCGACCATACCGGCTTGCCATGAAGTGCCTGCCTTTGTTGGGCATGCGTCTTGCTCAGTCACTTGGTCGTTGAATTCACCCGGCCATGAAGGATTGCGGTCGGTCCACGAATCATTTGCCCAGTTGTCACCATAGCCATCTTCATCAAAGTCAGACCATTGAGTTGGATCGTTTCCAAAGGCGTCCGCACCGTCTTCTGTGGACCAGAATCCATCGGCGTCCGAATACCCGTCTTCATCAGCATCAAAGCAACCAAGGCGGTCTACGGTCGATGTTCCTGCTTGATTTGGGCAATCGTCAGGAGTCGTACCGAGTGGGTTATCGCCAAAGCCATCTAGGTCAGCATCGGTCCATTGAGTTGGGTCGTTATCGAACGCATCGTCCACATCAGCCCAGCCATCACCATCTGCATCTGGGCAGGCGTTCTTGCCGCCAAGGGTCGAAGTTCCAGCTTGGTTTGGACAGTCGTCAAAGTCGTCGGACCAACTGTCGCCGTCGGAATCAAGGCACCCTTGAGTACCGTTGACGGACGTGCCAGAAAGGGTTGGACAATCGTCACTGACATCGTCAAACCCATCGGCGTCGTCATCCAAATCCTCGTCGCTGTCTCGGCATCCATCGCCGTCGATATCCGTAGCGGAATCAGAAACCCAAGTTGGGCGCGGAGGATCATAGGAAGTCCATTGGCAGTTGTCGTCAACGTCATCGATTTGATCGTTGTCGTCGTCGGTGTCCTCGACGTCGTCCTTACATCCGTCATTGTCCCAATCCGTTGATGCGGAGGGGTTTGCAGTGTCTTGGCCGCTGGTCCAATTGAATTGTCCACCTCGAGGGCACAAATCTGGGAAGTTGTCGGTGAGACCGTCGTTGTCGTCGTCGGAGTCGCACGCATCGCCCTGGCTGTCGCCATCGGTGTTGGCCTGAGTTGGGTTTGAGGTGTTTGGACAGTTATCGGCATAGTCTGGCACGCCGTCCACGTCTGCGTCTTTCTTGGAACTAGGATCGAGCGACCATAGCATGGCATCCCAACTGTTTGCTGCAGTGAGGGAAAGGGGTCCCTTGGTCATGGTGCCACCACCAAGACCACCACCAACGGTCACGATATCAGATTCGTTAATGGCAATGGAGTAGAGCACCTCATAGGCTGAACTGCCCGTCGTTTCCATCCAATCCCAACTGCCTGTCGGGGAAATACCCGCAACCATTCCGTCGATATTCCCAGCAACAACCGCCGTTTGAGTCCCGCCTGTGAAGGTTGCATCAATGACGTTGACAATGAAAACTTCGTCAATCGAATTGACAGCAATACCACGAACGCTGTCCACCGAACTGCTGCCACCAGTGGTCGCCCAACTGCTCGTGGCAGAGAGGGTGCTGAACGGATTTTTCATGATGAAAGCATCTTGCTGCCCCTGTGTGGCTGTGATGGACCAGGTACCAGACGGGCCTGAGCCTTGCAGGGTTCCATCGTACAATCCACCCATGTAGAGGTCATCGTTCATACTCATGATCATCGAAGTCAATTGCGTGTCTTGGTTGGGGGTTCCCATTCCAGCCAACCATTTGACGACACCAGAGGAATCGAGGTTCAAGAGGAAGGTGTCACTGTTGCCAGATGGACTGTAGGAATTGGTACCGAAGATCATGTTGCTAAATGTCACACCACCAACGTAAATGTCGCCCATTGAATCAACGGCGACGCCATTGACGATTTGGTTTCCAACGCCTCCACCGGAGGTAGCCCAAGTCAGTGTTCCTTGAATCCCGTTGAGTTTCGCAACGAAGACTTCTTGGTCTGAAACATTGAACGAAGTGCCACCAAAGTCAGTTTCACCTTGATGGACACCTGTAACGATGACGTCGCCATTTTGGTCGATGGTCACGTGATCAACTTGGCTGAATTCTTGGGTGTTGTTCACAACAGTTTGGAACGAGTGGGCCCAAAGCCACTGCCCGCTTGGGTCGGTCATAGCGATGAAGCCATCCGCAGCTCCAGAAGCGATGGTGATCGAACCAAATTGAATGGCGCCGGTGTAAAGACCAGCAACGACAACTTCGCCACCCATGCCAACAGCAATATCACTGAAGATGGAGATTCCAGGGTTGCCTTGCATGTTGTGATTGGCACCTTTGACGTACTGGTATTGTCCAGAACTGTCAACCGCTGCGATGTAGAACTCTTGACCATAGGGGCTTGAGGGTGACAGCGTTTTTGTTCCGAAAGTCAACGCTTGTGAATTGCTTGTGTTCCAAGTTCCACCAAAAGCGTACATGCCGGGTGCGTATTCCAAAGATTCGACAAATTCTGCACCAGAGGGGGTGCCGCCGGCAACAAGCATTGGGTTTGCAGTGTTGGCACCAGCTTGGAGCCGCTGAACGGGGCTAATGGACTCTAAGACAGGGGTTTCATTCGTTTCTTGAGCGGGTGTTGGTTGCACCATTGGCAACAGCACAGATGCGAACATCAAGACAGTCAAAAAACACGCAGCGGAGCGAAGCCAAGTGGTACGCATAAGATTGCCTTGAGCCCAAAGGCAATGAAGGCTTCCATTCAATGTCCAAGAGCCTTCGAGGCCCCTTCGGGGTGGCTAAACTTCACTCGAGGTTCGTTTCGAGGGTGAGCAAGTCACTGTCACCAGCATCGATGATGCTGATTGTGGAAACCGCGAACGGCTTACCACAAGCGACTCCGAGTTCACGGTTGACCATAGTTGCACGGAATTTTGTCACTTCTGGGTGACGTGCGTGCAAATCGTCTACGTACTCGGCCGGACAGTTTGCGGCCAAAATTACGAGTTTTGCTTCGCCGACGGCGCAAGCGTTGAGCGCTTGGCGTTGGCCAAATCGTAGGTTTCCAGTTGCAATTGCGTTTTTCAGTTGTCTGCTTAGATCCATATTTTATTCCTCCATACTCCACTTTGTTTCTCATGGTTGGACAATCACTCAGGGATGTAATACAGTTCAACACTGCCGGTTCCCAATGAGATTGGCTGTCCGACGATAATGTTCTCTGCAACACCTGTGAGGTAATCTCTCTCACCGATAATACCGGCTTTGAGCAAGTGGTTCACGGTGACTTCGAACGCAGCACGAGCAAGGATACTGTGCTTGGTTCCTGAGACACCGTGTCGGCCAATTGCCCGAACTTCTCCTTCCGAGGTCATCACGTCTGCAACGAGCAACAAGTGACGTGTGTCGACTTCCAAACGGGCACCGTCGAGGGTGGCTTGGAGTTCGTTCACAATGGCTTGTCGTGCAGCTTCAATGCCAAGGAAATCGTAGATTTCGATGATGTTGTTGGTGTAGGTGCGTCGGCGATCGATAGTTTCGATTTCGCTGACACGAGTGAGGTTGGAACCGATGGTCGAAAGGTAATACTCACCGGTCTTGTCATCGAGTTGCACGTTGGCTCGCTCGATGTTCGGAATACCCTTGAGACGCATGTCTCGGATTTTCTCTTCAAGTTGGAGTAACATGGTATAGGATGGAGGGTTCTCTGCCAATTCAGCGAGATCGTCCACCGAGTGAACGCCTGGAATCAAGGTCAAAGTGCCCGGGTTCTTTTCCTTATCAGGTTGAACCAGCAATCGAGTTGCTCGCTCCAATTTGTCTTTCACTTCCAAACCAGTCATGTTCTTCTGCTTGAGGTTGCCCTTGTTCAGCTTGAGCACCAGTCGGCGTTGAGCGACGTCAGTGTCCAAGGACGCGATGTTGACGGTGGTTGTCACTTCAATCGCTGCAGCCAACTTTTGGGCAGCGGTTGCGCTCATCCTTTCGTCTCCTTTGAGGCGGATGGTCATGGTTGGTGTGTTTGGCACCTTTCGAGCATCGACAATCTCGATGATACGAGGCAAACCTTGAGTCACGTTGACCGTTGCAACACCCGCATAGTGGAACGTACGCATGGTCATCTGTGTGCCTGGCTCACCGATGGATTGAGCGGTGATGATACCTGCTGCTTCGTAGGGATCGATGCTGGCTTTGTCAAGTGCGACAACCGCTTCGTTGATCACTTTCTTTGCTTGAGGCTTGGTCAACTTTTTCTTTCCACGAGCGTGGATAGCAACGGTGAGGTCGTGGTAAATTCGGTCCGTAAAGCGGGCCGATCCATTCTCCTCAACAGCTGCAACGAGGGACTTAAAGACCGGGTCTTCAGCCAATTCGTCTTCGAAAGTTGCGAGTTTCTTTTCAGTTTCATAGGTGTCAAGGTCCGCAGCAGTCTTTGCACGTGCGGCCAATCGACCCTTTCGGCGCTTGATGGTGACCTTGGTGGTCGGTCCAGTGTTTTCGCTGTTGGCGTCGCCGCCCTTCTTGCTTGCTGCATCGATGATGTCTTTCATTTTGGCAGCGGTTGCTGAGTCGGTTTCACACAATTGAGCGATTTCACCGGCGGCGAGGATCTTCACGTCGTCCCACTTCTTGTCATCTGCAAGCGTGTGAGCAAAGTTCTCGGCAATGCCCAAGTCCATGAGCTTCTTCTTGGTTGCACTCTTTACGACCATCAGAGGTCACCTCCGTCGTTGTCGACTTCCCCATGTTCGAGGTCATCAGCATCGATACGAGTGGTTGTTGGTTCGTACGAATCACGGGCATCAAGAGTAGCCCCTTCAGTACCCAGTGCTTCATCGACAATCACATCGATGTTGAACGGGGAACCGTGCACACCACGGGATGGGTCAATACCATCTTCACCATAGCGGAATTGGATGATTCGGTTTGCCGTGTTACGGACAGAAAGCATGTTGTCGTCGTACACCTTCAAATCGTCCATTGCGTTGATCAGTCGGCGTTGCATGTATCCAGACTTTGCAGTACGGACAGCAGTATCGACCAGAGATTCACGGCCGGAAACTGAGAGCATAAAGAACTCCGTTGGCTCAAGACCACGCTTGAATGAACTCGAGATGAAACCACGGTCTGCAGCTGCACGACCGCCACGGCGGAAGTGAGGCAAGACACGGTCGTCGTATCCACGCTCAAGTCGCTTTCCACGAACCTTTGCCTGTCCAATGGAACCAGCCATCATGTTGAGGTTGTCCATTGAACCACGGGCACCGGAAATGGCCATGTTCACAGCAGCGTTGGTTGAACCACTCTGGAGCAGTTCATCCTTAGCAATGTCACCAGCTTCTTGCTTTCCTTGGTCGAGGATCATCATGATGTTTTCTTCAACAGTTTCGTTGATGGTACGACCAGGACGTCCTTCGACTCGCCATGTGACTTCCTTTCCAAAGCCTTCGTATTCATTGGTCCAAACGCCTGGTTTGGAATTGGTTGAGTCGTCATCTTCGCACGTCTTGCCGAGTTTGTTCTCCACTTCATTCCCGTAGAAGTCGGTGGTGGTGAGTCCATCACGAATGAGGGACTGCAATTGAGTCATGTCCATGGGCTTTGCTTTGTGGCCTTCAACGTCATTCGAGTTGATTAGACGGGTGTCGGTCCACTTGCCTCGGAGTGCTTTGAGTTCAAGTTCGACCATTTCACCTGCATCGATGTTGGCTTGAACAATTTGCTCAATGGCGGTGTAGGAGAGATCTTCATCATCGATTCCAGTGGTGAATCCAAGCGATGTGCACGCAGCAATCGAAAGCCGAGTGAAATCGTCAAGGAAGCGAGCACCTTCTTCGGGTCCGTTGGTTTGAACGATAGCATCCAGCAATCGTCCGTCTTCTGCACCAATCGCACGCTTGTCGAGGGTTCCTTCGACCTTACCGTCCTTGACGACAACTTCGTCGTTCGAACGGCTGCGGAATCGCAGGTGGATGTTGTCAGGGACAATCAAAGAGATGATGTCTTGGCCACGGAAACATTCCTTTCCGTTTGCGTCCTTGACAATCTCTGGCAGTTCACCCTTCCAGTTGATGCTACCGAGCATCTCAAGACCGTGTCGACGGTTGATGAGGGTGCCAGGGCGACTCAACAGGTAAGCACCTGAGATGTGGTCGTGAATTCCACCGATCACAGCACCGCCGTAGCGAGGTGTGAGGATGTGTTCTTGGACACGCATCAGGATCTTTGCTTCTGCTCGTGCTTCTTCAGATTGAATCACGTGCAGGTTCATCTCGTCACCGTCGAAGTCAGCGTTGTACGGGGTACAAACGGCCAAGTTGAATCGGAAGGTGTGACCTTCCATAACTCGAACTTCGTGAACCATCATCGACATTCTGTGAAGTGAAGGCTGTCGGTTAAAGATAGCAACGTCACCGTCGATCAAGTGTCGCTCAACAAGCAGACCTGGCTTCGGGTTTCCGTTGCGGTCAATGGTGGACAAGCGATCTTCGACTCGTGTTCGGTCGCCCCATTCATCTGCAGGGCTGCCACAGTGAGGGCAGGTGACCTCGAGGTGCTCTGGAAGCGGTTCTGGGTGAGCCTTGTCGGCTTGTGCCAAATCCCACATCCAACGGTGGTGGAGCTTTGCCCGTGGGTCATCCTCAGGGAGGCGGTGACCGTGTTCATCTTCACCACGCAAATTTGCGATGGTTGCATGGTCGTCGACCACATACGATGTTTCCGACGTTCCGTCGACAGCGATGTTAATCTGCGGTTTGATGACCAAACCAGGTAGGAAGTTTGGTGCGGGAAGCACGGAGTGTAGGTCGAGGCGCTGGGTGGTCTCGTCGTTACACTCTGGGTTGTGGCAGCGGAATCCAGCGTTGATCAAGCGGCTGCGTTGGTTGATTCGAACACGTCGGTTGTCGCCACGGATGATGTAATTGACACCTGGGTGGACGTCTGGACCGCGCAGAATCATCTGGCGCATTTGTTCTCGGTTTCGAGATGTGACACGGATTGGCACGGTCAGTTCCTTTGCAATCTTGGTTGGCACACCAACTTCGTTGACACCGAGGTATGGATCTGGGGAGATCACAGATCGGGCACAGAAGTTGACACGCTTACCGGACAGGTTGCTACGGAATCGGCCTTCCTTACCCTTCAATCGCTGAGTGAGCGTCTTGAGGGTTCGACCAGATCGGTGACGTGCTGGTGGAATTCCGGAGGTCTGGTTGTCGAAGTAGGTGGTCACGTGGTACTGGAGAAGTTCCCAAAGGTCCTCAACGATCAATTGTGGAGCACCGGAGTCACGGTTTTCACGAAGTCGCTGGTTGATTCGCAGAACGTCAACGAGCTTGTGCGTCAAATCGTCTTCAGAGCGATCTCCACTGTCGAGGGTGATCGAAGGACGGACGGTGATTGGAGGCACGGGGAGCACCTTCAACACAATCCATTCTGGACGGTTCTTCTTGTCCATTCCAATGAAGATCAAATCTTCGGATGGAATTTGCCCAAGCCATTCACGGACGTCACGAGCGTTGAGCTTGCGCCATCCCTCGTCTTTTCCGCCTTGACCCTTGGGGTCTTTCTTTTCCTTGAAGGTCGTCGGCTTGTCCAAAGCAATCTTGCCTTGAGCCTCACCACAGTGCATACAAACACCACGGCTTGAGTGAGTGGTCGTCTTCTCAACTTCCTTGATGATCTTCGAAAACTCGGTTGATCCAACACCGTGCTTGACGATGATATCACGAATACGGGTTCGGAAGTAATCCTGCTCGGAGAGTTCTGGGTTGGATGGGTGGGAGCCGCCTTCGCTGTGAAGCAAGATCTTGCTGCACTTGCTGCACGTTGCCTTGAGGGCGGTCTTGATGAGGTTCACGAAACCAATGTGCATGACCGGCAGTTCGAGTTGAATGTGACCGAAGTGGCCAGGGGATTCATCGTACTTGCAGTTGTCAGTTGGGCACACCAATCCAGGTTCAATAACACCCATGTGAGGGTCCATCAAACCTTGGCGGTAAGCGTGTCCGTCGTCCTTGTAGGTGTCTGCTGTTTTCACTTCGACAGCGGACATCTTACGGATTTCAATAGGGTCCATCAGTCCGAAGCGAATTTGTGCAATTCGCTTTGGAATCATTGTGCTTTTTTGGCTCATCTTCGGTCCTCCAGTTCGAGTCTCATGGCCACACCTAAACTCTTCATCTCATCCAAGAGCAGCTTGAATGCGTACGAGGTTTGCACCTTGTACACTTCAGCGCCGTCGCCATGGATAGGGCTGACGTAGGTTCTTCGCTTTGGATCGTACCAAGCGATGTGTCCAGATTGAGCGCAGACGTACATGTCAATACCATCGGACTCGTCCAAGAGACGGTCCTTGATGACCATGGAAGCACCGTGAGCGATGAGGCAATCACGTTCCATTTCACCGAATCGCAGACCACCTTGCCGAGCACGACCTTCGGTCGGTTGACGGGTGAGAATTTGAACACGACCACGGGAACGGGCGTGGATCTTCGAAGACACCAAGTGGTGCAATCGTTGGTAGTAAATACAACCAATGAAGATGTCAGCAGGGTAAACTTCTCCAGTTTCACCGTTAATCATGGTTTCACGACCGCTGTGGGCCAGTCCATTTCGAACAAGTCCATCTCGGAGGCTGCCTTCCTTTTCTCCACGGAATGCGGTACCGTCAATTCGGCGTCCTTCGAGGGCACCCACCTTTCCACCAATCATTTCCAAGACGTGAGCAACAGTCATTCTGGATGGGATAGCGTGCGGGTTGATGATCAAATCAGGCACGACACCATCGGCGGTGAATGGCATGTCTTCAGGATCGACAAGGCGCCCGATGACACCCTTTTGTCCGTGTCGAGATGCAAACTTGTCGCCAACTTCTGGAACCTTGTGGCTTCGAACCATGACACGGACCAAGCGGCCAGAGTCGAGTGATTCGGTCACGTAGACGTTGTCAACCCAGCCCTTTTCGCCGTGGCGAACGAGCATCGATGATTCACGGCGTTCTTGGGCAAGCAAGAAAGCGCCACCTGCTGATTCCTCGAGGAAACGTGGAGGGCTGGTCTTACCGACCAACACTTCGCCACCGCTGAGTTCCTTCTCTGGAAGCGGAAGACCGTCTGCTTCGAGGTGACGGTAGGCTTCATCAGGCTTCAAGCCCTTCACTTCTTGAAGGGAGCTGCCTGGCTTTTCGATTTCCTCAACTTGACCACCTGGGAATCGGCGGCGTTCTGCGTTGTAGGTTCGGTTGAAGGTTGAACGGCCAAGGGCGCGCTGGACTGAACCACGGTTCATGATGACTGCGTCCTGCATGTTGTAGCCGTGCAGGGACATGATCGCCACGATGAAGTTCTGGCCACCAGGGCGCTCATCGAACTTTGTGGTTTCCATTGCATTGGTTCGAGTGATCGAACGTTGCGGGTAGTGCAGGATGTGGGCACGTGTATCTGGTCGAACACGGTAGTTAGCGCTTGGCAATCCCAAGGATTGCTTGACCATTGCAGTTCCACCGGTGACACGGGGTGTCGAGTTGTGCTCTGGGTATGGAATCAATGAAGCACAGACACCGAGAACGAGTTGTGGGTCGATTTCACAGTGCGTATGTTCCTCGTTGTACAAAAGATCGACGTTGATGTCGGCGATTTCCCATTCTCCGTTTGGCATGCGTACTCGGGCTTTGAGTTCAGCCACGGTTGCGCCGGGAGTACCGAGGTTGGTCCATTCGACGTTCTCGTTGGTGAGGGGTCGTCCGGCAAGAGGTCCGCTGGACACAGTTTCAGGGAGAACGAACGGACGAGGTGCAATCAACAAATCTTCTTCTTCTTCTGCATCGACCCATTCGACAATGCCTTCATTGACGAGGTTCTTGAATGTCTTTTCACCGCTTTGGAGTTGTTGAAGCCATTCATTGGTCAATCGAGGGGTGCCATCGTAGAGGATGAGCAAGGGTCGCAAAATACGTCCTTTGTCGGTGTTGATGAAGATGTCATTGTTCTCACGGTCGTATCGGATTGATACTTCAGCCGGGATGGTTCCACGTCGGCGTGCGCCCTTGAAGTGTCGAACCAAGTTCTTACCGTTCTTGTGAATACCGTAAATGTCACCGTTGACGTGAACACGGTCTCCCGAGGTCCAGTCGTCTGGTTCGAAAACATCCAGTTCGTCGAGTTGCTGTCGCACTTCGATTTCGCTAATGTGTTCTGAAATGTCGATCATTTGAGCTGCGTTCTTCACAAGACCACAGTTTTGACCTTCAGGGGTCTCGTTGGGGCACAGGCGGCCCCACTGCGTTGGGTGCAGGTCACGCGCTTCGAAGTGAGGTTGGCTTCGAACGAGCGGAGAAGTGACACGGCGCATGTGTGAAAGGGATGCGAGGTAGGTGGTTCGGTCAAGCAATTGACTGACACCAGAGCGGCCACCGACCCAGTTTCCTGTTGCCAATGCGTGCATGATCTTGGAGGTGAGAACGTCAGGGCGCAAGCAGGAGGTGATTTTCAGCTCTCGCTTGCGGTTATGATGTCGCTCTAGTTGGTACTTGAGATCACGAGCAAGTTGTCCAGAGGAAACACGGAACAGGTCTTCAATGAGGTCACCGGCAAGGCGAACACGCTTGTTTGCGTAGTGGTCCTTGTCGTTTGGCTCACGGTTTGTGAGGGCCATTTCCAGCACTTGGCGGACGATACGTCCGAGGAAAATCGCCTTCTTCTTTCGAGCTTCAGGTTGGTCGCCCAAGTGAGGAAGGAGTTCACGGTCAAGCAACTGGTTGACTCGTTGTTCTCGGTATTCCTTTTGTTGGCCAGCAGCGAATTTCTTCTGCAACCATTCGTGTGCTTCAGTCATTGATTGAACGGTGTACTCTTCATTGTCATTGACTTCGTTGAGGTTTGCCACGATGTACTTGAACGTCTCAGTTGGCCCAGCGATTGCTTGGAACACTTCTTGATCGTTCTCAATACCGAGCGCACGCATGAGAAGAACGACTGGGATGGCAGTGGTTCCTGCGGTGCTGATCTTGACCATGAGCATACCGTCACGTCGCTTCTCGACGTTGAGGGGCTTGCGCATACCGTCTTTTTGCGAGAAAATCTTCGCAACTTCGGTTCGCTTTGCGTATCGCTTGTTGATTTCTACAGTGACACGGTTTGGGGCGAGGTCTTCCATCGAAATCAGAACACGTTCTGTACCGTTGATGATGAAGTAGCCTCCAGGGTCGAGGGGGTCTTCGCCCTTCTTGCGGAGCAAATCTTCCCAAAGAGCGGAATCTTCAGTCGAGGTGGTCGGGTAGAGTTGGCGGTCGCCTGCAATGTGGCCAGCGTGCAAGTTGCAGCGCTTCGAACGGACCATAATTGGCATGCTTCCGACCTGAACGGATTCTTCCTTGGGGGAGCGGACGCCGTTTCGGAAAATTTGGAAATCGATTGTCACTGGGGACATGTAAGTCAGCTTGCGGAGGCGGCATTCCATAGGACTGGATTTGTGCTCAGCACCGTTTGCTTCACGGATGGTTGGTTCGCCAAGTTGGATGTTCTTGAGGCGGATGGTGATGTCTTGGTCGACCACGTCGAGTTTGATGAAGCCACCTTCATCGCCATCGATTTCTTCGTCGGTTCCAACACGAATGTTCCGGATGATCTTCTCCATCCGGGAGAGGGTGTTGTCCACCGAAGGAATGCAGTCGTCATACGATGCAAGTTGGTGGTTGACAAGGCTGCGTTCTTTGAAAAATGATTGAATAATTTCTTGCATGATGATCCCTCCTCAGTTACCCTCCACGATTAGGCGGTAGGCTATCGATCGTCCAGCCGACGGGGATTGGCGGACGACTTTCAACACACGGTCTGCGATCCAACCGGCGGCGAGGGGTTTGTGGTCTGGGTCTGCTGCAAGGCGATTATTGTCCTCTGATTCAGCGACTTCCTTGATGACTTGAACAACGGGGTCTGTGATCAAAATCTTAGGAAGCAATTCTTTGGCAAGTCGGTCTTTTCCAGTTTCTTCATCGAATTGAACCATTTGCCAGGGAGCGAGTTCTGCGCTTTCCACAGCGAATTGTTCTTCTTCGGAGATGTTTGCCTCACCAACGAGTTCCTGGTGGGGGACCAGTTCGTGGTTGAGGGCGTTGAAACGGAGGGTGATCTCGGGGCGATCAAAGTCGTCGATAGCCTTGGAACGAATTGTGATTTTCTTGCTTTTCTTTGCTGCACGTCGGCGAGAACCTTGCTCAGCAATGATGGACATTGTGCTGATGAATTGTTCGGAATCCTTCGATTCACCAAGGGTGGAGGCGATTTCGTCAGAAGACATGGCCTTGATGTCGGTCATGTTTCGATCGGTAGCGAGTTTGTGTGCAAATTCCTCGGAGACGCCGAGTTCCATGAGTCGCTTCTTCGTTGCGCTTTTTACTACCATCCAAATTCCCCGCTCAGCCCTGCAAAACA
>MDSV01041835.1_pt1 | contig 26437 bp, 32 predicted proteins | sample 810851 | NCBI WGS metagenome assembly MDSV01 (sample SAMN05326640, study PRJNA326480) | marine metagenome | isolation source: seawater | place: Atlantic Ocean: North East | collected 2012
ATCCTCATTACGAATATGTCAAAACGACACTCGTAAAATCCAAGAAGGATCTTCCTCTCATGCATCAGAAGCATGTTGAAGAGGGGCATGAAGGCACCATGATCCGCGACCGTTTCAGTGTATACGAGGTTGGTCAACGAAGCAACTACCTCCTCAAACACAAGGATTTCCAGACTGAGGAATACGAAATCGTGGGTGCAAAGGAGGGAACAGGTAGAGAGAAGGGTACGGTGATATGGGTTTGTAAAACTCAAAGTGGACAAGAGTTCACTGTCAGACCCGAGGGTACACTGGAAACAAGAAAAAATTATTTTAAAAACAAGAATAATTTTTTTGGAAAATTACTAACGGTAAAATTTCAAAACTTAACGAGTTTAGGAATTCCAAGATTTCCAGTTGGAATTGTAATTAGAGATTATGAGTAATATAATAATACGAATATGAATATAAGTCGTGTAGCTATTGATATAGATGAAGTCCTCACCCATTTCGTGAAACCCTTGGCGAAATTCCACAATGTTGAAATGCCCGAAGCTAAGAAATACAGCTACGTGTATCGACACATGTTTAACGTGTCACATAATGAATCCGTTAGGATGGTAGAAAGTTTTTATGATTCCGAAGAGTTTGATATGCTACAACCTATTTATGGCTCGCAACCTATACTACGCTTGCTACGACCTAGAGTTGATAAGATGTACGTATTGACCGGTAGACAAAATTGTGTCCGTGATAAGACGGAAGAATGGATTAATTTCCATTTTCCCGGAATTTTTGACGATGTTATATTAACAAATAGTTACACGAGATTTGAGGTACAGAAATATGATATTTGTAATAGCCTAAACATAGGTATGCTCATAGATGATAACGATCTTAATTGTGCGATTTGTAAACATTGGGGAATGGATGTCATGCATTTTGCGGGATATGACGGTAAAGTGTATCCATGGTGTGAAAAAGGGGATAATAGCGTCTTAAACTGGACTGAATTATATAACTTTTTCCCGAGATACAAATACGTGGATATAGAAGAAGCCTAAGTCGTACACCGCGATTTTTATTTATAAGATGAACTCTCTACACGACACTTTTAAAAATGGCGTTTCTATAATGAGCCTCGTGTGGGGAGTTGGTAAAATTCAAGAATTTGTCATGCGTAATCAATATTAAAGATACGAAACATTGTATAATAAATGCTAACCGTTATATGTTCCCAAGTACCTGGTCGTGTATTCGAGACTCCCACGGAGCAGGCTAGGGTTCGATTGAAACACCCGAAAAGGGGTCCATACGCGGCTAACAAAACGGATGATAAGAAGAAATTGCGTGATGAGATTTCACGAAACAGGGTCCTGCGCATGAAAATTGCGACACTCGCTCGCTGGAATCACAGATCGTTAGAGTCCGCACTTTCTGATACGAAGCAGATCATCGAACTTTTAGAAAATTACGATGTTGACCTAAGTGATGAATAAATATTACTAATATATACAAATATGTCTGCCCTCCGAGCTCCTCTCCTCGTTGCCCGTGTGCCTACTACATACAAGAGACGTAAGGTTTCTCGTGTATGTAAGAGTTATCTCACAATTGACGAACAAAACACAAAGTTGTTAAGTGAGAGTGACTCTGATGATTTACTTCATATCATAACTTTTCACAAACCCAACGAAGAAGAAGGTGTTTATGCACTCCGTAAGTTGAACAGCGAGGGTTTACCCGAAAATTTTATCGTTGCGTGGAGGAACTTTGATGATGTTTTTAGATACAAAGTGCTTCTCGATGCTGAAATGCAACGCTCATCGTATATTCAATTTGCCTCACATTACGAACTTGACTACATGTGTGAAACTGGTAACTATACATGTCGCATCGTAGATGATGGAATTCTCGTGACACCACCCACCGAGACGATTAAAACTACTGATTGGGAACGTCGTTCAGCTTTACTCAACGGTAGATGGTCTGTTAGAGAGAAAGATGATACACCCCCAGAGTGGCCTTAAAGGAAACGGAACCTAAGTCAAGATTATTTAATAAAAAGATAAGATGATTATTACACCGAGAATCGCGAATCGCGTAAACGTTTTACGTAGACATATGTCCGCGTTAGCTCTTGACGAAAAACTGTTATTCCCAAGATTGGTCAGATTTGCAGAAGTTTCACCCACGGTGAGTTGGGGATATTCTATACAAATTGACGTCAGCCATGATGAGAAGATCATTAACATGGAGACGGATTCCATGTCTCATGACGAAAAACGAATTATTTTCCTTCAACATAAGAAAATGTTACGTGAAGAGTATCCTAATTATATCATTACCGAAAAACACGCTTAAATAAATATTACACCACCGTAGTCGGCCGTTAAAGCGGTAAACTTAATTTTAATATCATCTAACTGTTTTATTATAAACTTAGCGTACTCTTTCGTCAAATCCAAATCTAATTGGGGTGGAACGATTATGAAATCCTTAACTTTACGACCCAAAAATGTAAATGTTCTTTTTGGAGATACGATTGTTGTCGCAGAAATACGCAAGTTTAGATTTTTTGAACTCGTTCTTCGTTCCGTGCGAATATGATTCGCCACACTTTTCGACTTTTTAATCACGATAGAACCCATTTCTCCGAGTTTATTTTTACCCGGAACCATGGAGTACACTCTAACTCTGTGCATACCTCTTCCCAAAAGATTTTTATGATCTTTGTACCTATTCATAATTTTTACGGTCATAGATCTATTGTTTTTATGCTTGACCAATAATTTTGCTGAAGCGACTGTCAGCTCATTGAACGTGTTGGTATTATATAAATTATCAATTTCCTTATCGTTCATATAATATATCCAAAGATAATATATTATATGAACATCCACATCGACAGGATAACGCGGTACATTCAAAAGGATATGTTTTTACCTTTCTATTGTTACGTGTCTAAGAAGGAGATACTGTCTCCGTACAATTATTGTAATTGTGTGATTGATTGTAAATATCTTCAGGCTCGTCGTGTATCAAAACCGATTCAAGACTATTGGAGCTATTTATTGGCGAAAGACCGCAAATTGTATGAGAAGTAGGTTTCTGTATTTTAACACATGAGTGTTCTTTCATGGTGGCAACGGACGTAAAAGATCTAAAACATTTATTACACCTCACAGTTCCATAACCGTTATCTAATCTTTCGTTAATTTGTTCTGTCGTGTGATATCCCATGTGCGTTATTAGTTCGTTCATAGTTGGAAACACTGTACCACATATATCACACGAGCATTCGAATATTTGATTATAATTGAATACGTTTGGTACCCAGCTTCTGAAAAGTTTCAGTGGAAAGCACATTATAGTTTAGCTATATTTATTTTATTTACTATAAATATATGAATATTGTAAGAGAAATTATCGTTTTGGTGTTTGTGACCACTATTTTTTCTATTCTTTATTTGATACTTAACACGAGTAACCCAGACGATTTTGGTTTTAAATCGTGGATAGATCCTATGTATTTCGCTACGACAACAATGTCATCCGTGGGATACGGTGACTATAGCCCAAGGACTGTCAGGGCTAAGATTGCAGTCATGTTCCAGCAGTTCTTCATCATGACCGAGATTTTATCTATCCTCTCTGGTTCGGGGTCTATGGCTCAAAATGCTGTATCGAATATTGCAAAAGTTATGCCGGCACCTATCTAAAAAAATCTCAGACTAATATAGATGACGGTAATACTTATATTAATTTTAATAAGTGTATTTTTTGTATTACTGTTTAGGTTAAAAAAGAAGAAGGAATTGTCGTATAAATGTTTTCTTCTCACTTTACCTAAATCGAGTGATAGACAAAAAGTATTTTTTAATCATCACGACCCAACAGTGGAAATTGAGACTATTTACGGCATAGACACGAAACGTATTTCGAATGCGGAAAAATTTAAACATATCATCAAACCCGAATATTATAAAGAAGCCATCCGGTTAAAATATGATCGTCGCGGGGGGAGGCCTGATATTACGTATTTTAATTTGGGAGCCATAGGCTGTTATATGGGTCATATGGAGTTTTATAGAAGATGTTTTGAACAGAATTTAAAATACGCTTTGATATTTGAAGATAACGTGATAGTAAAAGATCATCAATTATACGACCAAATTCAAAGTGTCATAGATGTTATGGGTGACGATTTTGAGATGTGTTTCTTCCATTGTTTATCCAGATATCCAGATAAGCGTGAAAAGGGATTAGAGCGTGTAAAGTGGATATCCAGTACTAAATGTTATTTGATTCACGTTGAAAATATGAACCAGTACTATAAGTATTTTTTCCCCGTCGATAATCACATAGACATGAAACACGAGGATATTATAGCCGAGGGTGCACGCGTCTATTATAAAGACATGCGTAAATATATGAGAATAGATAGGGGTAAGGGTAGTACGATAGGTCATAGCGATTGGGGTAAAAAGGAGTATTTTTCACGCCAATATCCGAATGTAAAAACTAACGTATTGGTTAGGGGGTATTAAACTGATTCTAATCTGGTGAGTTCTTTTTCATTACTAATACTTTTTCGTTTGTCTTTCACATTCGAAAAAGCATTCAACCATCGAGATACAGCTCGTTTTGACGCGATAACAGAATTTGTTTCATCGCTCACAACAATTGACAATCCGTTACATACATCTGGCTTGTTTTCTTTGTCAGGAAATTGAATCATAAAAGCTTGAATAGAAATTGAGGGTATATCTGGAGCTTCGTCCAATAATCGATCATAATCTTCGCGACATTTCATGATGAAATCTACCATATTTGCCCTATGTTTCACATCTAGTGATAGCTCCATATCTATGTTCCTATAGAACTTCGACCATTGTATGCACATAGCGGAATGCCCTTCCGACAAACTTAAACTCTGACTAAATTTACTTATCGAAGAAAGGATACCGGCCACGACATTTAGGAAGGCAAAGAAATATTGGACAATCATTATACGCGTTTTAGTTTCACTACTTACCCCATCGTTACCACTTGGATTTAATACCGCAAAGCCACCGACGCCCGTTATTGAGGCTATAATAATTGACGGATAGGCCAACCAGTCATTCTGACGCTTATAAAAAATTCGAGAATGATTATGAAGCCACCGATATCCCGCCGCTTTTTCAGCCCAACGTATTAACAACTTCTCCTGTTTGTCACACCACGTACACTCTTGGTCTGTCATAAATAATATTTATAAAATAATAATAGATGACCGATAAAGAATCTGTAATTTTTACATACGGTCGTTTTAATCCACCTCATAGAGGTCATAAAAAAATGATAGAGGAGATCGTCGCAAAAGCGCGGAAGAATAAGAAAACGCCTGTGATAGTTGTATCTCATTCTACGAAGCCTCCGAAGAAAAATCCCCTTAATCAAAACAACAAGATAAAAATTCTCAAGGGGTGGTTCCCAAACGTTAAGGTATTAAAATCTGCGCCAAACAAGAGTATCGCTAAGATCACGGAAGACTTTAATAATAACTCACTCATGGTCGTAGGTGAGAATCGTAAAAACAGTTTCAACTTTTTACCATTCAGAAAAAATTCTATTCAAAGACCAAAAAACGCGGCTTCTGCGACACGAGTTCGTACCGCAGTTTCGTCGGGTAATGTCCGCACTTATAAAAATTTAACACGATATAATTCTAAAAATTCAAATATATTTTTTCAAAAAATTAAATCAGGATTAATAAAAAAAACTAAAACTAAAAAAAGTCCTAAATAAATTTATACGTGGATCGACACCACCATTCGTTCCCTCCGAGCACCTCAAATAATAGATGGATGAGAACACCGCATATGAATATTATGGTAAGATTTGACAAGTATTTAAGTCTATCCCGGAGTACAAAGAATAAGGCTACGTTCATGGATCCTATGACGAGACATTCAGTGGTGATCGTAACGGGATCTCTCATATATTGATGAATAATATTTTTTTCTACCCACAATACAAGACACCGATGCTGGTATTTTTTCTCATCATCGGTGGATTGATATACCTTGCTACCGTGTATATCAAACAGAAACATGGTACGTTTGATGCTTTCATCGATGAAGCTAAAAGGCAATTATCAGGCGACGAGGATGAAGACGAAGAAACCGGTTTCATAGAAGACCAAGATTCTCCACCCGACTCAACAAACCGTATAGCTCCCAGCCCAGAGGAGCCTGATACTGAGACGGTTCCACAGCCTACACAACAACAACTCTCCAAGTGGAAAGAGCTTGAAGAGATGTGTAAACCGACGGGTATTCGATCTATGTATACAGGTTTTAAGGTTGATGAAGAAACTGGTGATTTTGTTCCTGAATATGATAATATCGATTGTTGTTTCGAACAACCGTGGGAAAATGAAGGTGAGTGTACTAGTGGGCAACAAAAACAGGTTCGAGGTATTCTTAACGAGGATCTTTGTGATGTTGAACCAGAGAAAGAACAAATGGTAGACTGTTGTTCATACGGAGAATGGGAAAACGATGGTGAATGTGTTGATGGAGTACAAAAGCAGAACAGGCAGATTTTCAACGAGGAAATGTGTACTGATACCACAACTACTCGTGAAATAGATTGTTGTTCCTACGGTGAATGGGAACCCGAGGGTGGTTGTGTTGACGGAAATCAGAACTACACGAGAACTATCACTAACAGTCAACTATGCGAGAATACGAGCCTAAAAAAGACCGATCCGTGTTGCTTTCCTTTAGATTGGATGAACGAGGGTGATTGTAAGGCGACCGGTATGCAGAAACAGGTACGTGCGCATATAAACAGGGGGTTATGTACCGGAGACGATTACGAAGCAAAGCAAGAACTTGCATGTTGTTATAGGGGACCATGGGAAACTGTTCGGGAATGTGACTACAAAGAAGGTAAGATTCAGCAGAAACGGATCAATGTGAACGACGAAATATGTAGGGCTGAGGGCGATCCATCTACGACACGAACACTCGATTGCTGTAAAATCAGTGAATGGCAAAATGATGGTGATTGTGACGAAGTGAACGGTGTTCAGAAACAAATACGAACATTTGAGATGGCGGAAACGTGCCCTCCGAACGAAAAAACGACGCAAGAAGTACCCTGTTGCAAACGTGGACCTTGGAATGCAGATCCCGCGTGGAACGGTGGCGTGTGTAACTTCGATGGTCAAATAAGGGTGTTACGTGAGATCGAACTTTTTGATACCTGTAGAAATAATGACGCGGGTGACCCCGAAAACGCTTTAACAGAGATTCAGAATTGTTGCCACAAGAGTGAATGGGAGAAAGATGGGTTTTGTGGTGATTACGAGTTTGCTAAGCAAAAGTATACGAGAACTATCACGAACCCCGAAATGTGTGGAGATGATGGGGACGAATTTGGACTCGAAACAGAGTTTATGGAGGATTGTTGTGCCTTAACTCCGTGGGAAATTGATACGTCGAAGGATGAGGGAGGTCAAAACTATTGTAGACCTGATGGTACGAGATGGGAAAAAAGAGAACTCGTGAATAGAACTTTGTGTAGAGGTGACTCTGAATATTTGGCATATGAAGATCGTATGCGAAGAGTTCCATGTTGTTATAAAACTGATTGGAGAAAAGATAACGTATGTGGCTTTTTTGAAAATGGAAAACAAAAGGAAATACGCACGATAGAAAATCCCGATATGTGTGTTGTGGATGCTACGGACGATTTATCTTCGGAGCGGTATACCGATTGTTGTGATACAGGTCCTTGGAGGTATGAAGGTGAGAATTTAGATGGTCAATTGGGTAGAGTAAAAGAAGTTCGCGATGTTTATAATTGCCCTTCCGATGTAAATAATACACAATATGAAAAGGAGATATGTTATAAAGGTGAGTGGGGAGATTATGGATGTGATAAAAAGTTTCGGCAGCAAAGTAGGCAAGTAATCAATTGTCCGGAGGGTACGGATCGGACTCGAGATATAGTTGAAAGTCGAGAACAGAAGCGGATCATGGATAATTGTTATAATATTTCAGGAGTCACTTATATAACCTTGAGGGGTACTGAAAATTTAAACTCCGCGACCATCTATTATGAAATTCTAGAAAATGGAGGTAAAACGTATCGAAAAACCTGGAATATGGACTCAGTGGAAGTAAAATTCGACACTCCCGTAGACATATACGCTGTTCGCACCAATTTACAAACTTATGGAAAATCAGCGAACGTGTACATAGAATTTTACACCGCGGGTAATTCTCTGATTAGGACACTATACACGTTTGTCGCAAAAGCAGCAGACGGTTCGTATAAGACCAACTGGAGGTACAACAGCAACTGGGGTGAACAGGGGTGGGAATATGATACGGTATACTTTAGTAATTACGAGACGTCTATTAAAAGGACGGGTAAACCTATGATCGAAAACCTTGGCTAGGTTTATTTTTTTCTAATTACAATACAAGACACCGATGCTGATCTATCTTCTCATCATCGGTGGAATGTTATTTTTGGCCACTGTGTTTCTCAGGAAACCTAGTACACAAGAAGAACAGAAGGTTGTGTACTCGTCATCATCTTCCTCGCAAGAAAAGAACGTAACATCGGAACCTACACAGGATCAGATTAATAGATGGAAAGAAGATGATACCGCGTGTACATCGGATGGAACTAGATCTGTATATGCTCGCTTCAGTGTCGACGAAGAAACCAGTGAATTTAGCCCCGAATATGAAAGTGAACGGTGTTGTTTCGAAAAAGAGTGGGTAAAAGAAGGTGCGTGTATGAATGGACTACAAAAGGAGGTTCGGGGTATACTCAACGAAGATCTATGTGAGGTTGAACCAGAGAAGGAACAGTATTTAGATTGTTGTTCGTACGATGAATGGAAAGATATGGGTGAGTGTGTAGACGGTGTACAAAAACAGGTTCGGAAAATTTTTAATGAAGAACTATGCGCCGATACGATTAAAGAACGTGAAATACCGTGTTGTTACAAGAGTGAATGGAAAAAGGATGGTGATTGTGATGATGGCGAACAGAAATATTCCAGAAATATACTTAACAGTTATTTATGTGAAGGTGGCCGAAACATAACCAAAACGGAACAATGTTGTTTTCCCATGGAATGGGGTGATAGCGCAAATTGTAGATCTGACGGTACGAAGCAACAGACTAGGGGGCACTTAAACAGGGGATTGTGTACCGGTGAAGACTATGATGATATTCGTGAAGTACCATGTTGTTTTAGAGGTAAATGGGAAAATGAAGGAGAATGTGATACGACGACCGGTACAATTTCTCAAAGCCGGATAAACGTAAACGAGGCTATATGTCAACAAGAGGGTGATTCATCTGTGTCGAGAAGAATTGAATGCTGCGAAATAGGTGAATGGCAAAATGATGGTGTGTGTGATGAAATAAGTGGAATACAAAAACAGACGCGTACTTTGAAAAACGAGGAAGCGTGTGCTAGTGATGTGTCCGCGACACAAGAAATACCGTGTTGTAAAAGGGGTCCATGGACTCCCGATCCTTCGTGGAACGCTGGGAAGTGTAGTTTTGACGGTAGAATTAGGGTTTTACGTGAAATCGATATGTTAGATATGTGTCAAAATAACGACCCCGCAGCCCCCGAAAATAGTATGAGTAAAATTGAGGATTGTTGTTACATTAAATCGTGGGAACGTGAGGGGGTATGCGGAGAATTTGAAACTGGAAAACAAAAGTTTACGAGTGATGAAGTCGTTAACGAAAATTTATGTGAAGCGGGTGTGGACAGTGAAAAATTAGAAGATTGTTGTCAAATTATGGATTGGACTACGGATGGCGTTTGTAAACTAAACGGTTTGCAAACTCAAAATCGTGAAGTTATAAACAGGAAATTATGTTCTGTGAGAGAAATAAATCAATCGAGAAAACGGGAGGATCCGTGTTGTTATAAATCAGAGTGGGAAAAGAGTGGAGACTGTGTAGAAGGTGAACAACTTATGGTAAGAAGGGTAGCGAACGCTGAATTATGTAGTGGAGATGGTGATGAATACGGAGTCGATACGAGACGCGTGGATAAATGTTGTACAGTGAAACCATGGGAAACAGATACGTCCATTGAAAAAACGGATAATCTGATTGAAGGTGGTGAATATTGTAAACCTAACGGTAAACGCACAGAAATTCGGGAAGTGTTAAATCCTGAAACATGTGACGTAAAGTATGAAACGACCCAAGAAGTTGATTGTTGTTATGCAACTCCGTGGGAAAAGGAATATTGTGTAGATTACGGTCCGGGGAGACGGTATAGGCGATCGACGGTAAATTGTGATCCGAGGGTTAATCCTATGGTCGAAGATAGAGTTGATTATTCGTGTACTTTACATTTATACGCGTGAGTTTTTTTCTACCCACAATACAAGACACCGATGCTGGTATTTTTTCTCATCATCGGTGGATTGATATATCTAGCGAGTGTGTATATCAAACAGAAACATGGTACGTTTGATAATTTTATGGAAAATATTAAGGGTGTACCAGAAGAAGATGATTCGGTAGGCTACGGTGAGGAAACTCCTCCAGACCAGGAATCTCGTATAGCTCCCAGCCCAGAGGAGCCTGATACTGAGACGGTTCCACAGCCTACACAAGAACAACTTTCTAAATGGAGGGAGCTTGAAGAGATGTGTAATCCAGGAGGATTGCGGTCTATGTATACAGGTTTTAAGGTTGACGAAGAAACTGGCGATTTCGTCCCCGCGTACGAGAATGTAGACTGCTGTTTCGAACAACCGTGGAAAAACGAAGGTGACTGTGGTGATGGGCAACAAAAACAGATTCGGGGTATTCTTAACGAGGATCTATGTGACGTCGAACCGGAGAAGGAACAAATGGTAGACTGTTGTTCATACGGTGAATGGGAAAACGATGGTGAATGTGTTGATGGGGTACAAAAGCAGAACAGACAGATATTTAATCCGAACTTATGCGTCGATACCACAACTACTCGTGAAATAGATTGTTGCTCGTACGGTGAATGGGAATTTGATGGTGAATGTGTCGATGGAAACCAGAACTACACCAGAACTATCACTAACAGTCAACTATGTGAGGATACCAGCCTTATGAAAACCGAGAAATGTTGTTTACCTTTGGAATGGGTCAACGTGGATGAGTGTAAAGTGACTGGTATGCAGACGCAGCAACGTGCACACTTAAACAGGGATTTGTGTACCGGAGACGATTATGAAGATGTTCGAGAAGTGCCTTGTTGTTACAGAGACGATTGGAAAGATGATGGACTTTGTAATTTCTCGGAAGGTAAACTCCAACAGAGAAGAACTATAGAGAACGCGGATATATGTCGCGAAGAGGGTGATGCTGCGACGACACAAACAATCGATTGCTGTTACATAGGACCGTGGGAAAATGACGGCCCTGGTGATGAAGAATCAGGTGTACAGAAACAGGGGCGTACTTTGAAAAATGAGGAAACGTGTCCCCTGGGTACGGAATCTACACGCGAAGTTCCGGGATGTAAGAGGGCGCCGTGGTCCGCAGATCCTAATTGGAATTATGGACGCGGGTGCAATTCTGAGGGAGAAATTGGAATGCAACGTTCAATTACACTGATGGATAAGTGTGAAAATCCCGATCCCACATCGGAAGAAAACCTGACATCTAAGATAGATAATTGTTGTTTTAAGGAAGACTGGTTACTAGAGGGGGAATGTGTCGACGGAAAACAAAAATTAACAAGAAATATCGTTAATAAAGAATCGTGTGATGATAACGATGGTGACGTGGATGGTATAACTACTGAAAAGATAGTCGATTGTTGTGGATTTTCGGATTGGGAAGTTGATAAAAATGCATTTGGGGCTGACGAAACCCAGAACTACTGTACATCTAGAGGTAAACGAACTGAAACTCGTGAACTATTTAATAGGAACTTATGTGATCGGGATGGTAAGTCGTTTCTTTTAACTCAGCCCACGTCACAAGAAATCGATTGTTGTTATATGTCAGATTCGACTACGATTCCCACTAACGAGGAGAAAAAATATGGTATAGATCGCATGTCTTATATGAACTGGTGGAGAAGCGTGATAGGAGGGGATAATGATGCTAAAGTCACGGTAGATGACTGGGATAAGTACAAAGAAGAAAATATTAAGGCATGTAGACCCAGTGGCGACGTAATGGTACAGAGAACTGTGGCCAATCCTGAACTGTGTAAAGCTGAGGCGGCGGCTGGAACTCGAGAAGAGGATGCTTATTCTTATAAAACAGAGTACGCTGAAAAATGTTGTTACGTTGGAGATATAATACCCAAAGAAGATAGCTATTGTGACTGGTCATTGAGCAATTCGTCACGTTCTCGGCGGGCGTCTTTCGGATCGGGTAATATTGCTACGAAACGCGATATAAAAAATTCTGGAGTGTGTGCGCAAGACGTGGAGGTGATGGGCAGACAGTTCCGGATCATAGATAAGGAAAGGCAAGACTTATATAACTATAATGATAGTCAGAGAAGGAATGTTTACAAAGCGGCGGTGGCTTCTGGAACGGCATTTTGGAGAGGTAGGAATTGGAGTCAAGCAGACGGTCGGCTGAAAGGGTGTTATTCAAATGGTACATTACAAGATAGTGATGTAAATTGGGGTGATTATGCTGGTCCGGATCCTAACGTTTCTACTAATGGGAGGTGTGGTGATAGAGGTGATAATAAAAGGTGTCCCGGTTCCCAGTGTTGTTCGCGAGGGGGGTGGTGTGCTGGTAGTGTAGGTACCAAATCTGACTGGTGTCATGAATGGGTGCGTGATAGAAGAGTTTGGGTTGGGGGTAATGCTAGTGGTTCGTATGATGGTGTACATTGGTACAAAATGCCAAAAGATACGGATTGGAGTATAACTAAATAATCCAGATTAAAGAATAAAAAGTAATAATATAAAATGAGCGTTCTCACACCTCTTCGTGTACACGCTTTTTCAGTTCCTAACAATAATGACTATGGTAAGTTGAAAATGCGACTTAAGAAATCAACCTTCGGGTACGGTTCCGCGATTTCACTTTCATATTTCATCACACAAGGTGCCGAAAAAGGAGTCTCTTCCACCATAGGATCTGTGGCATCGTATGTATACATGGATTTGTTGTCACAACACGTCGACAGTATCGAAAAATCATCGGTTCAGAAACAGATATTCGTGCCTATATCTACGGCCATTTTTGAAACGATGTGGAATAATGCCCCGTTCGCGTTTGATTTCGATTACGGGGCTACATTTGTCGGGTTTTTGGCGTATAAGTTTGCGCTCATATCCGTGTTATACGATACGGTAAAAGAGATGATGTTGGACGATGCTAGTAAAATTTATACAAAGTTACCGGTAAAGAGTGACAACGACGATGATGATTCAACTGATCAACACGGGGAAATTAATGTGCATTCTTAGTTTATAGATAATTAAAAATATGAATTCTATACATCTACTTCATTTATACTCGTGACTCTCTCCTTGATTATGTTTAGCACTTTCCAGCAGCTACGTACTCGTCGATCTTGGAACAGATAGATTTGCCAAAGCCCTTAAGGTTCTTGACATCCTTACCACATGTGACAGTGCGGTTCAACTTAAGAAGCTTCTCGGCTGCGTTCTCGTAGGCGTAAGCCTTGAACTCATTATTCGCAGAGTTGCTGAGCTTAAGAAAGCACTTGGCGAGCTTGTCATTGTTCTTGTGGGTACACTTGAGATATGCGTCAATCAGTTGAGCACACTTCTTACCGACACCGAAAACCTTTTGGGGTCCGTCGGCTAGGGCAGTGCCATTGGTCACGCGATACGTGAGATCATGGATACCATCCGCGGCGCGCTCGTAAATGAGAGCCTTGTGGCGGTTGGGTTCGTTATCCGCGTGCTCGATGAGCATATCGTAGATGTCCTTGTTTGGGGATTGGAACTTCTCCTCATCATCAGAAACGAGTGACTCGTCGTCAGATTCGTATTCCTCGTCGTCGGAGACGTAGTAATCTGGATCTTGGTTCTCGATGAACTCATTGATCTTAGAAACAATGCCCTTACCGATACCTTTTACGTCAAGAAGATCTTCACCACCGAGAACCTCGTAGGGTAGATCAGCGACAACATCCGCGGCGCGGCGGTAGGCGACACTCTTGTAGTGATTCGTTTCATTCACACCGAGAAGATCGAGATAGTTCGCGAGATCAACGTTGTTCGCGTTAACAACCTCGACAGTCTTATCCGTGACACGTGCGGTTGAATCGTAGAGAGAATTCAGTTCTTTGAGTGCAGCGACCTTTTCGTTATGTGCGTCAATGAACAGGGTCTTGAGTTGGTCAATCTTGAGTCGAGACTCGTCGTTGAGCTTCTCGAGCTTGAGAATGTAGTCGGTGATGGAAGAAGACTTCATGGTGGAAGAGGAAGGCATGGTTTTATAAAAAATACAATCACGGTGATCGACTTAGGTTCACTTTTTGATTTTACGGTGTTAAAGAAAAAGTGCGTGAAAAATGTAGAATGTTGGCAATCGCTCAGCCCATAACCAAACAATTCCCAAATGTTACACTTCCGAAGAGAAAGACTATTATTCGACGCCCGATTCGTTCGAAGCCTGTTCAAGCCGCTCTACCCGATCCAGATCTCGCAAATTACGCGGTCTTTCAACTCGCATCATGGGTATTACCCATGACGATCGCTGGCCGTCTTTTGAAGATGGAATACCCTGAGATCGCTGTGGGTCTTGTTATTTTGGGCGCGACAAAGACCGTGTTATCCGCTGGTGGTATTATTCACTATTAAAGAAATGGCGGGAATAAAACGTATAATGTTTACACTCGTACAGTCGCACTTTACACACCCACGTATGCACGAGCGCGCCAAAAAGCGTGTAAGATGTGATGCCACCAAGGATGATAGGGAGGTGGAAAAGAAGGAGGAGAAGGAAAAACACCCACTTAAAAAAGCTATCATGAAGTTTTTTAAGATTGAGGAGATTGATTACGAGAAGTTTCGCCGCGAGGATAAGTGGGCAATCCGTATAGATGAGAAGAAGGATAAGAAGTGATCACTTGGATCGAGCGGATTTAAGTTTATCACTCCGTTGTTTTGAACTTGTGGGTGTGGGTGTTTTTGTTCTTTGCTTCTTTATGGGTGTTCTACCTGTTTTTGGGCCTGATTTTTTCACGTTTTTCACGTTTAGTTTCCTTAACCTTGCTAACAAATCGTTCGTTGGTTGATACGGTCCGGACCTAGAATTCAAGGGTATCTGGTTCACCAGCGTTCTATAAACCCTCGCTCTCGGTGAATTGACACGTATTTGTCTGTTCACGGTGTTGCTTCTTGTGGGTGCCTTATATAAGAAACCTATCACCATATCACGAGATACACTTCCCAGATTTTTGTTATTTTGATACGCGACTTCATGGGGTGTATCGTGGGGTGTGAAGAATACGAGTTTTCCTTTCTTGGGAATTATCTTTTTCGGTAAGGTGTTATTAGCACCTTTAAGAAGTAAAATTCCACGATCGTTTATAGGCGCGTTGCGTCCATTCCTCTTAGGAGTTTCTACAAAGTATATGAATTGTATGTAACCTTCTCCCAAAGATTGTGATGTTGAATAATCCGTGTGAAACCTCTGACGTTCACTGTAACTTTGAGCGTTGATATCATCTACTCTCCGTAAGTAAAGTCTGTAATTTTTTACATCTTGTTTAAATCTATCTGGTAAGTAACTAGTTAACACGCGGTATAAATTTTTTGATAGACCCTTGACATTCTGATTCGTGTTTGTGGATAAAATGTTAATTTCAGCCGCACCCCGCCTCATGGTACGTATCCTATCCGTGATACCCGTCGCTACGAGTTCGTCTATCTTGGATACCTGAAACTCGCGTATCATTTATTATACACTGAGAGTATTTCTGAGACGGCTGGGTGACGCATCACATCGTCGTTATCCATCTCCATGTGACTCACGTAATCATACTCAAGCCCGTTTATTTTGTTGATGATGTCCATGAGACCGTTTTCTTCACCGAGATCACTCTGGGACGTATCACCTGTGACCACGAGCTTTGTATTTTCTCCTACACGCGTGAGTAGCATCTTCATCTGGTTCGGGGTACTATTCTGCATTTCGTCGGCTATGATAAATGAGTTGGTAAACGTTCTTCCTCTCATAAAGCCTAACGGTTCTATATAGGTGCGCGCGTTAATTTGGTTATGTGTGAGGTAATTTTCCATGATTTCCATCATAGGTTTAGCCCATGGTTCCATTTTACGTTCCATTTCGCCCGGTAAATATCCCATATCTTCATCTGCGGCGACGATTGGTCTCGTGAATATGATTTTACCCACCTGTCGAGATCGAATCATTCTAACAGCTTCTTGACATACGAGTAAAGTTTTTCCGGAACCAGCCGGTCCAGTTGCGATTAATATAGGTTTATTTGCTTGAATATGACGAACATAGACGCATTGTCCGTGAGTTTTCGGAAACTGCATATATAATACTTAAGGTTTTAATCCTTATATACAATAAGAAATATGGAATTCCATTTTGTTGGCATAAAAAATGGGGGTTTAGCTACAATTTTAGACAGTAACGCTAACCCAAGATTTATATGTTTCAAAGAGAGGGGTATAGCGAAAACGTACACCACGTATCTTTGTGAACATAAATCTCGTTTTGGTGTATGGCCGACGGTAAATTTATCAACACCATATGTAGAGTTACACGTTCGTGATAATAAAGAAACAATGTCGTCCGACGATTACAGAGATCTTTTGGAGATCAAGGAAAAGGCGTTGACTGATATAGATAAATTGTCTATCATGACTGGAATTTCATATTTCTATTGTCATAGGTTTGGCTACGAAGATCTCATGTCTATATCTCTGAGTGGTCAGGATATGGATGGTGAAGCTGACGATTTCATGTACAGGGAGCATTTAGATTACAGTTTAAAGAATATGTAAATTATATTACAAATGGCGCACTTCGTAAGAAGTTTTGATTGTAACAACGAGGACCACGTTTTATGGCTGAAGGAAGTGGGACAAACAATGGCTAAAACCATTGGTGGTGAAAAAATTGACATTATACAAATTGTAAAAAATAACCCACTTCCCGGAAAGCCTAGTATTGACAACCCAATGGATTGGGCGTATGTACACTTTCAATTGTGTATGAAATATACAAATGCTGTATTGAGTAACGATGCTTTTATTCCAAAGAAGTAAACTCTCGTAGGGTAAAATCTTTTGGTTCTGAGTTTTCGTCCATGCGTACTAATAGTATTTTTCCATAGACTTCTTCGCCATGAAACGGTGGTGGAAGTGCGTTTTCGTTTAGTTTTTTAGCTTGTACACTTTTTAATATAACAACATCTATATCAGGCCATTGACCTATAAATGTAGCTCGTCCGGATAGGATTTTGTATATTTCATTTTTTACAGGGTCTATATCTAGGTTTATTTCTTCAAGTTTACCCGCTTCTTCGTGTATCAATACAGCGATCGTCATTTATGTAGATCTATAAAAAAAAGTTGGTATTAATATATGAAACACACGTTACGTTTATTTATCGCTATAGTTATAGTTATAATACTAGCCACCAAATTTGATCTATACTCTCCCGAGTTCTTAACTCGCCGCGACTTTCTGTCTACCGACTGGGGTTCTCGTAAGGAAGAGAAGCAACAGCGCGGCACTCAGTCTGGGCATGTGAAGTCTGACGTTTTCAACACATGCTCACCTGAATCTTTTGGTGATTGCGCCAAAGTTGCTATGCCGCACCTAAGTCGGTATTAATTTAATCAAATAATATACAAATGGAACTTCGGAAGTATGTTGTTTCACAATACGCTGAACTTCTTAGTTTGGAGGAAGACGATACCATTCCACGAAACCTAGAAATTGGGACAAATAATTGGGCTATAAATAAGAGTTTGAAGATGAGACAGACACCGGCATTTGATAACAGAAAACATACAGAAAGATATAAACAAAAATTTCTGGAGTTGAAAAAATGTTTAAAATTTTCTCCTGATCTGAAGAAGAAACTTTTAAACAGAGAATTGAAGACATCCATGGTATTTGACATGCAACCGAATCACATGTGGCCCGGGGGCCCCTATGACAAAAGACTTCAAGCGTCTATCGAAAAATCTATGAAAAAGGAAGTTAGTATCGTCAATGAAAAGGACTATAAGGGTTTATTTAGGTGTGCTAAATGTAGAGAGTATAAGACGACGTATTATGAAATGCAAACGAGAAGCGCCGATGAACCTATGACCGTTTTTGTAACGTGTCATATATGCGACATTACATGGAAATCTTGATGGAGTACACACTATCTGTTAAATCTGTATCCATATCCCCAACTGAAAGTATATAATTATAATTTGAATTACGTTTGAATTTCCCCTTATTTTCTGGTGGTGTAAATACGAGTACATCGTATTGAACGTTTATTTCTCTGAGTTGTCGTTCTGTCCATTCTATATTTTCTTGAAATCCTGGTCTGGCTGTGATGATGACGATTTTATACCCCCTTTCTTTTAAGGATTTGTAGATATTATATACAGGTTCGATCACTTTTTTATCCCTGGATGAAATGAGTGTATCGTCTATATCAAACATAACCGCGTCATTCTCCTTGACAGTTCTATTGATATCCATTTATATACTTTAAGATTTTAGATGAGGAATCTGTATGAATTTAGGGTGTTGTCTCTATATTCCTTATGTATCGTTATTTTACGTCACAATTTTATACATTTTAAAGATGATGGAAGTGTGTACGTTTATCAATGAACATGGACACTATTATGAGGGTTTAAGAAAAGCGTTGTGAGTACGTTATGGAGGGACAAATCGTGGACATAGAATATGACGATGAAACGCAGGAGATGGTTCAGATAGTCGAAGATGTCGACGATTGTTATGTTATACGGACACTCGAACACGTTAACTACAATCAGTATAAGTTTTCTTCATTTTGTATAGAAGTTCCAAAGGAGTGTATATGTGTATTTTATGATACCACATGTCTGGAAGATACGGGGAAATATAACAAAGTGGGTGAAAATATATACGAAGCTCTAGATGAATCTGATTATGATTATGATTTTGACACGGACGAGGAGGGATCCGACTCTTCAGACGACAGCGGGTCGGAAGTTTCCTTAGATGACGATTATTAATAAAATATTTGTGTAAAATATATGAGGTTAAAAGTCACTCCTTCATTAAAACTATCTATAGTACTCTTCGTGCTGCTCATTTTATTACTCTATAGTTTTATTCGCGTCGAAACATTTGCGATGGGCGATGCGTGTAAAGATTATTTCGGAGCTGGACAGTGTAGTATAAATCCTAAATATTATAGCGATATGAAATATGGTACAGATACTGTGACAGAATGGCGGGAATATTGTAAGGATTTCGGTGACGTTGAGAGAAAATGTCTCAAGTCACACGAAGTAACTACAGGTGATTTTTACGACGAAATTAAAGGATATATAATTCCGGGTGAAAAGGTGACAAAAGACGATTTATGTATTTTTCAAAAAGGTGGCGACGAGGGGTTAGTAAGACCACCAACTTTACCAGATTACGGACAATGGGATAAACCCATTGGTACTATCGGTATATAAAAATATCATGGTATAATAAATGAAGATTCTCAATAACGATATAATGTACCCCGCGGCTCTTATGGTATTCGTATTATTCATGATGATGAAATATACGACCCCCGATAAGAAGAAAGAAAAATACATGATGGCAGGATGTGGCTGCGGCCGTTAATAAACATACTTAAAAGTGATACACGTTTGAAACGTAAGATGGCACCATATACACCACCCAATACACATTACAGTCAGTTCGATGCATCCGCCTATTCAGAGGATGATATTTTCAAGTTTATCGGTAAAGGTGGTAAGAAATTTTATTGGTTGACGAAGTATTTGGATTTATCGTATCTTTGGTACGATAAGAAGCGTAAAGTTATAGAAATATGGGGACCTTTTGAATCTCTTCAGAATTTTCAGGCGCACCATATCATAGAATGTGAACTAGACCTAAGTTGTAATAAAGAATAAACATACTATATAAGTAATGTATAGGCGCCCTGCCCCGCGTCAAAAAATACACACTGCATCTTTAGTACGCCCTACTAAAGATGATGTACGTCGCATATTAAATATCACCCCTCCCGAGGAACGTGAAAAACCTTCAAAATCCTTTTCGGTTCAGAATTCTGAACTGTATCTAAAACTCATAAAAAGAAATTATGAGTATTACGGGCTCGAGTTTAAAAAACCTGAAGTTGTGGAACTCGTATACACACCTCCACCCGTTAAGGTAATAGAACGACATTTTGAATATCCTGATAATGTCGTGGTTAAATTAAACGTGTTGAAATCTGGTAAGGTGCGTGTTAAACTTTTCAGTCACGTGGCGCAATTGTGGGAAAAGTATAACTCTAAAGGTAAAGTACCTCCACACAAAATGTTGGTTTCGGCCTATAAAAGTATGGGGTATTCAGAAGCGTTCATCGATAAGATGAATAAATCTTTTGAACGTAAAAAGGTGTTAAAAATTAAATATGAAAAAATGATTGAAAATATATTTGAAAGACCCTCAACCAAAAAGAAGGCTCCCGCCAAGAAAAAGAAAAAGGAGGAAGAACCCGAAGAGAAACCTGATGACATTGTGGAAGAAGATCCCGACGACGACGATGATGATGCACCTGAAGAGGATGAGGCTATAGAGGTTGACAACGATGATGATGACGATGACGTGGATGAAAATGTAGATGATGTGGAACCCCCCGATTTGGATTAATAATGTTAAAAGATTAATATCAATATATATAAATGTTTAGTGTACCTAAATCTTTTCAGGCGCCCCCTATACATATTATATCTAGACCTACGGTGTATGAGGAGCGACGTCTGAGTGAATTTATTACCGGTGTAAAACGAAAAAAGGTAGATGATGTCTTACTAAAACCTAATCAAAATAAAGTATATTTTTCAGAAACTAATGGAACGATGAACGTAGCAAACTTTATAGACAGACCTGAACTTTGGAAGGTTCTCATCGATAGTAATACGAATTACGACGTGGATTTAACTATTCCCTTTACTAAAGCGGACATTGGTTCTATGTTCATCACGTTTGGTTTAAGTTATGCTATCATAACTATGATGATTTCACAAATGAAAAACTCTGGACCGGGTGGCAACCCTTTCAATATCAATAATACGGTTGAACTTGAAATGGAGGATGATATAGATACACGTTTTGATGATGTTCAGGGTATTGACGCTGCAAAAGAAGAGTTGGAAGAGATCGTTAAGTTTCTTCGTGCACCGGAGAAATATTTCGTGACGGGAGCAAAAATTCCCAAGGGTGCTTTACTTACGGGTAAGCCTGGAACTGGTAAAACTCTGTTGGCTCGCGCAATCGCGGGTGAATCTTCTGTACCATTCATTCAATGTAGTGGATCTTCTTTTATAGAAATGTTTGTAGGATTAGGCGCTAAACGTGTTAGAGATGTATTTGAACTCGCTCGTAAAAACGAACCTTGTATTGTATTCATAGATGAAATTGACGCTATAGGTAAACAGAGATCTGTTAACGGCGCTCCGGCGAATGATGAACGTGATCAGACTATTAATCAACTTTTAACTGAGATGGATGGTTTTGATAACAAGGCGCAGATCGTGGTAATCGCAGCTACGAATCGCGTGGATATTCTCGATGAGGCTCTCCTTCGACCCGGGCGTTTCGATCGTAAGATTCAAGTTAATCTTCCGGATGTACACGGTCGTGAAAAGATTCTGGAGGTTCACGCGAAAAACAAAAATCTGGGTGAAGATGTATCCCTTCGCGATATAGCTCGTCAGACGACTGGATTTTCGGGTGCTGACCTGGCAAATCTTATGAACGAAGCCGCGATCCGATCCGTGGAAGAAGGTAAGATTACCCGAGAAATAGTGGAAAATGCGTATCAGCGTGTCGTCGTGGGAGCGAAGTCTAGGACTGCCATCTCCGATCGACGTAAGACGCGTGTTGCCTACCATGAAGCGGGGCACGCACTCATTGGAGCGCTCATGCCTGAATACGATGAGGTTCGAAAGGTGAGTATCATTCCACGTGGCGATGCGGGTGGTGTCACGTTTTTCCAACCCATGACGGATGACGTGGGTATGTATACCAAGGAGTATCTTCTTTCACAGATTAAGGTTGCTCTCGGTGGTCATGCGGCGGAGGAGTTATTCTATGGTAAGGATAGAGTCACCACAGGTGCTACGAGCGATTTTTCACAGGTATATGCCATAGCTCGTCAGATGGTACTCAATTGTGGATTCAGTACTGTCGTTGGTAAAATTAACGTAGATGAACGGTATATATCCACCACGACCATGCGTTTGGTTGATATGGAAATCAAACGAATCGTCGACGAATGCTACGACGAGGTCATGAAACTTCTTCGCGCGAATAAAGGAAAACTTGAACAATTGAAGGATATACTCATTGATCAGGAGGTCGTAGATGGAGATGTGGTATACGAGATGGTCGCGTCGTGTCATGTTCCACCGATCAGAAAAAAATAATTTCATATTATAAGATGTCTACCACATTTAAAAGAGGGCGTAGTCCTAATACGGTATTATCCCCGGGAGCATCCAGTGTGAGTGGATCTGCCGTTAGTAATAATAGACAAAACTCTGTTAATCGACAGAATACTAAGAAACCGCGACGAGCCGTAGCTTTACGAAATAATGGTCCGTTTAACAATTCGGCAAATGAACGAAGCGAAGGTAGTGGTAATAGTGAAGAGATGTTGGTTAATAATCGGAGAGGTGCGAGAACGGCTGCGACGGGGGCAGCTGCGAACGTATTTGGGCAGGTACGAGCAGCTACATCCCCAAAAACACGCCCAAAAACTCCTTTGCAAAAACAAAAAAATAAGACCTTAAAGCTACAGGCAACTATATCCAAATTAAAACGTAGTATACCGAGAACGGCTGCGCAGGGGGCGGCTGCTGCCATTGAAAGAAATCTTCGAGAGAAAAGATTAAAAAATCTAATATCTTTGAGAAATAAATTACCCAATGTATTAAAAGCAAAATATACAAATGATGCATTACGTAGAATGTCTACTAGGGAGAATATAACAGCTATCCAATTAAAAATGATGCAAACTAATTTAAATAAAGCTAAATCACCCGCAAAATCGGCAAAATCGGCAAAATCGGCAAGGATGCAAAGACCGGCTAATGCAGCTACAAAATCACCAAATAAACCAGCTAATCAGGTGAAAAAATCACCAAATAAACCAGCTAATAACCTATTGACGCGTTTTAAATCGAATAGACCTAATATATCTCAAGCTACGAAAAAAACTATTAAAAACCTTTATATCCAATCCATAAATAAAATTAATACTAATCTAAGAAATAAAAATAAGATCGGCGCGCAACGTATTCTCAAATATATCTACGGCACTATGTCAGAAGAACGAGCAAACAAACACCGTGAAAGATTTCCCGGTACCAATGCACAAAAATTCATGATAAAACAGTTAGATAGTATTAGCAAACAGACACTCCCCCTTTTGAATGGCGATTTCAATATAAATATAAATAGCGGAGTAATCGATCTTGTGTTTTTAATATGGTGTGATATGATACATGATGGCACTATCAATGCTAAGCAACGTACGGGAGAGATGAGTTTCGCAACTTTCCTACAAGGTGATACTATAGAGTTGGCGTTTAATAAAACGTTTAACTTTACATACACTCCATTCATGAAAGATCTCGTAGATGTAGCTAACGAGGGCAAACGCAAACCTATATTTCTAGTGAGATATGGTACTAATAAGACCGCTACGGATATAATAAAAAATGCGACGGGAACATACGAAAATAAGTGGAAAGAATATATGATAGGAAAAGTTAAAGATAAATCATTCAAAAAAATTGAGGAAATGAAAAATCCTAATCTTATTCAGAAACCGGACGGGGTTAAAGTATATGTATCTGTAGATCAAGAAGGAAATACTATTAAAGAGTTTTCACGGACAATAATAGAATCGTACAATAAAAATGAAAAAAAATATAAGATGTCCGGTGTGTTAAGTTTCGCGAATTTAATGGATCCGGGTGTGAAAATGCCAATGCACGGATTGTCCTTAAATAATGCTCCCAATAATCGCGCATGGAATTCTGAAATGGCAAAGTTTAGTAATTCATATAACCCAGTGTTATTAAACGTTACAGTGGGCAGTTTTAAATTTGGGTATACATTGATGGATGACGGTAATATTAAACTTAATTTGAACGATAAGTTGTATGATATTGAAAAGGGTTCTAAAGTAGCGGCTGGGGCGTCGGCGGATTCCGTTTTAAGATGGACAAAATTTATGGGAGATTTTATGCAAATTGTTACAGCGTTATACTCTCAACGACAACTCGCCAAAAAATCCGACTATTACATACCTGCAAGTGGTGATGGTATGTTTATAGTTATATATTTATTTTTAGCTAGTAAGTTGGGTATAAAACCTCAACTTATTACATCACAAAAATCAAATAAACAATTAGTATTATTAAATTTAGGTGGCATTATAAATAATAGTGCGAGATATAGTCCGTCTCGTCTAACAAGTGCGAGATCGACTTATTCATAGTAACGAATATAAAGAACTTGAACTTTGAATATTTAATGGCGTACATAGCCTGGGATACCGAGACGACGGGTCTCCCCGTGGGATACCCCGTGGCATCCCCAAAGAATGTCCATTCATTTGACATGAGCCGCATGCTATCGATCGCATATGTCAAATACGATGCTGAAGGAAATGAAGTCGAATCCGACCATATGATCGTGTACCCTGATAATTTTATCGTTGACGCGGTACACATTCATGGAATCACACCGGAACACGCGAAGGAACACGGTTTACCTTTTGAAGAGGTGTATAATCGATTTGTCGAGTCAATCAAGGGTTACGATACTTTGGTCGCGCATAATTCGAAGTTTGACGAGAGTATTCTCATGTCGGAGTGTTACCGTCGAGGATTTAGTGTCGAACCGTTTAAGAAGGTTAATTTCGCGTGCACACTCAAAATGACTCTTAAGACGTTTCTCAAACCACGGAAACTGATTTACCTGTACGCGGATTTGACTGGTAAAGAGTTTGAAAATGCACATAACGCACTCGCCGATTCGCGCGCGTGTGGTGAAGTGTACCATATACTTCGCAATTACAAACGCGTCTTGAAACCTCTTGGTATCAAGAAAATTAAACTGAAGGCGTCCGAGGTGGCGAGTATGATTGATAAAAATAGGTTTTGTAAACCTGACGAGATTGTCATGAATCTTTGGTGTAAGTACTCTCCAGATACATTCGACGGTCAGACGAAGGAGCAGATCGCTATAGAAGCGATTAACTCTTCGAATACAGCCTCCGAGCTTTTGGCTGATGCCCAAAAGTTTGTTTCGAAGGATAGTGGGGCAGTCGAACAAAAGTATCGAGCAGTGAGCAATCAGTTGATATCCAAGACGAGTCTCACGGATAAGGAAAAGACTGCCGCGAATGATTATATTCGCAAGACCTTGTATACGAACCATGGTACACGTCACGAGGATACAACGGCAAAATTGAACCCGGATTATATCACGGACGATACGTATTACACATATACTGTATGTGTTATCGAGGGGACGGAGTATGAAATTGTCGGTAGGATTGATCGTCTCATCAAGGACGAAACGGGTGATCTTACGTTAGTTGAGATTAAGAACCGGGCAAAATGTCTTTTCAAGAACGTGCGAGAGTACGAAGAGATTCAGTGTCAGACGTACATGGAGATGTTGAACATCGAATCGTGCCGATTGGTTGAGCAGTACAACAGTGACACGTGTACACATTTACTCAAGCGTGATAAGGATGGGTGGCAAAAGGAAATTCTTCCTAAGCTTAAGAATTTCTGTGAACACTTTCATAGCCAGCTGTCTAAATAATATTTACATGTAATAAGATGAAGTGCGCAGTTGATCGTAATATGTCAGACCCTATAGACATAACTCCATTAGGTTGCAAACCCGTTAGTTTTGATAAATGTGAGTCTGGGTACATGGCAGCTAAAGAAGATGTAACTCTCCCAGGAGGAAAAAAGGCTCCTATGGATCAGTGCTGTCAGTGTAGACCGGGTGGTGAAACTTGTGGATATTGCAAAAACGAGGCTATGTGCACGGAAGCTGAGAAAAAACGATATGTCGCGAGTGAGGAAGAAAAGGAATGTTTTGATGGTGTCCCCGCTCCCACAGCCACAGCTCTTTCACCGAGTGAGGATGTAGGACCTTCACCAGAACCTGAAAAGCAAAAAACTCCTAA
>MDSV01079150.1_pt1 | contig 26429 bp, 22 predicted proteins | sample 810851 | NCBI WGS metagenome assembly MDSV01 (sample SAMN05326640, study PRJNA326480) | marine metagenome | isolation source: seawater | place: Atlantic Ocean: North East | collected 2012
GATGGCGGCGCGTTTTCCTAATGTAAGCTGGCAAGCTTCTGGTGGTATTGGCAGCATTAACGACATCGAAGCACTTAAGCCCACTAACGTTGGTGGCGTTATCCTTGGCCGCGCCTTACTTGAAGGTAAGTTTACCGTGAAGGAGGCTATCGCATGCTGGCAAAACGCATAATCCCCTGTTTAGACGTACGCGACGGCAAAGTGGTAAAAGGCGTACAATTTAGAAACCACGAAATCATCGGTGACATTGTGCCCCTTGCCGAGCAATACGCGAAAGCGGGTGCCGACGAACTTGTATTTTACGATATTACCGCAAGCTCAGATGCGCGCGTAGTTGATAAAAGCTGGGTGAGCCGTATCGCGCAAGTTATCGATATTCCGTTTTGTGTCGCTGGTGGCATTAAAAGCATTGAAGATGCTGGGCGTATTTTGGAAATGGGCGCAGATAAAATTTCAATTAACTCCCCTGCCCTAAGTAACCCAGAGCTTATTAACGCGCTGCACGATGTGTATGGCCAACAGTGCGTGGTTATTGGTATCGATAGCTTTTACAACGAAGCGACTGACCAATATGAAGTATACAAATTTACCGGTGATGAAAACCGCACGCAGAAAAGCCAGTGGCAAACCATCGACTGGATAAAAGAAGTTCAGTCACGGGGCGCAGGTGAAATTGTGCTTAACTGCATGAATCAAGACGGTGTGCGCAAAGGCTATGATGTAAAACAGTTGAAAGCCGTACGCGACGTATGTGAAGTACCGCTTATCGCCTCTGGCGGTGCCGGCGAAATTGCCCACTTTACCGACGTATTCCAACAGGCGGATGTAGATGGCGCATTGGCGGCTTCCGTATTTCACAAAGGCATCATCAACATTGATGAGCTAAAAGCAGAACTAACTAGCAATGGCATTGCCATGCGTAAGCGTCACGGTTTAACGGCGCAAGCGGAAGGAGTAAACCCGTGATCATTACTAATGAGAACAGCAACAAATTAGCCTGGGACAAAATGGACAACCTGCTACCTGCTATTGTGCAAGATGCACTATCGGGCAAGGTGCTAATGCAAGGGTACATGGATCAAGACGCGTTAACTAAGACCCTTGAGACAGGCAAAGTCACGTTTTTCAGCCGCTCGAAGCAGCGCCTTTGGACCAAGGGTGAAACATCGGGACATACACTGGATTTAGTGAGTGTCGCCTGCGATTGCGACCAAGATTCACTATTAGTCCTTGCCAACCCCAATGGCCCTACCTGCCACACAGGTGCAGAAAGCTGTTGGTTTGAAGGTAATACCCCTGCATTTACCTTCCTAGCAGACCTAGAACGTGTATTGGCGGCTCGTAAAGATGCTGACCCGAAAAGCAGCTACACCGCTAGCCTTTATAACAAAGGTATCAAGCGTATAGCGCAAAAAGTAGGTGAAGAAGGCGTAGAAACGGCGCTTGCTGCCACGGTACACGACAAAGAAGAGCTTAAAAACGAAGCCGCGGATTTGTTGTATCACCTAACCGTACTGCTTCAGGCCAGTGATATGTCGTTAAACGACGCGCTGAATGTGCTGCGCGAGCGTCATAAATAATTCGTCATACGAATAATTTATTAAGATAAAATGCCCTTATCGCTTCATGCTTTAAGGGTATTTTTTCGCAAGTGTATCAGAATTGGCGCTTATTTCTGTGCCTACATAAGGCATATTTTCGCCAACCATTCGTTAAGAAGCGATGACCCAAACTAAACCAGCACGGCTCTCTCGTTTATAGTACATCGCTTTCATTCATTTGTAGGCGCTCCACATGCATAAGTTTAGCTTATCACTAATGACCGCCAGCACACCATTCTTAGCATGCGCTTTTGGCTTGTTAGAAGTAGGACCATCCCCCTCTAGTACATTAGTGTTCTTGGTAATAACATGGCTCTGGCCGTTTTCATTTCGCCTTACTTCCCGCGCCTCCTCATTGCCACTCCTCGTGTTTTTAGAAGTCACTTTTATAACTGTATTTTGTATCGTTCCCTTCATACCAGCCCCATCCATCGTGTTATAGAACTTTAGTGTGGCGAATTTCCCTTTACTAAACCAACGATAAAAACTAACGTATAAAATAAGTTGAACTTATAGTAGAGAAATCATGGATAAGCGATTAAAGTGGCTGAACAATTTGCTTTGTTTTGAAGTAGCCGCACGCAACGAAAGTTATAGTAAAGCCGCTGAAGAACTTCATATATCGCAAGCGGCAGTCAGTCAGCAAATGCGTCAACTAGAAGCTAATTTGGGTATTAGCCTATTTCGCAGACAAGGCCGAAAAATGTTATTAACCGCACCGGGTCGTACACTTCTAGCGTCGTGTAAAAATGGGTTTAGCGAAATCATTAACGGCCTAAACCAAGTGCAAGAAGAGCCCATAGAAGGCAGCTTAACCATAAGTTCAACGCAAGCGTTTTGCGCGCTGTGGCTTATGCCTAATTTATTCGCGTTTTTTAACCTATTCCCCGATATAAACGTTAACATTCAAGCATCTAACCGCATTGAAAACCTTCACGATGGCAATATTGATGTTGCCATTCGTTTTAGCACGTCAACAACGTCATTGCTTGATGACACGCTTGTTGTAGAAAAGTTTGCTGAGGACGGCGTAATACCGGCCTGCTCTCCTGAGTTTCAGTCTAAAATGCAACTTAAGACAGTCAAGGATTTACTAAACGCGCGGTTGCTTTCGTTGGCCTGTGAAGAAAAAGCAAACTGGGAAAATTATTTCGAAAACGACAAAATAGATTTGTCTAACACCGTGCTAAATAAAACAACAGTATCTTCCAGTGACCTTGCCCTAAGCGCAGCGTTGGCTGGTCAAGGGGTGATGCTGGCAGGTGATTTTATGATAAGACAATATCTAAATTCTGGGCAATTAGTTATACCGGTGGCAAAACCTCACCCTGTCCGCTGGAAGTATCACTTTGTATATTTGAAAAACTCCCCAAAACAGCAACGCATTGCTCATTTTTGCGATTGGCTAAAAAAACAAATGACCGCCAATGAGGTTAAACTGTCGAGCAAAGAGCTACATTACCTCGTTACACATTAAGGGAAGCGAAAGCTTCCCGCTGTTCTAAGCATTAGATTAGCTTGGATCTCGTTTTTACTGGCTCTTTCTATAAGTAGCACTCGACTTAAGACAGACATCACTCGACACAAGACAGGCATATGCGTTTAATCAAATCTGGCACGCTCGGCACAAGACAGACATATGCGTTTAATCAAATCTGGCACTTTGACAGGCAAGATTAGTAGCACACGATGGCTGTTTTTTTAGTTGGTCTATCACTAGCTGCGAGATAAGTGCCTGTCTTGTTAATGCGCTAAATTAGTAAGCCGCGTTAGAAAATGCCCCCATAGCTACTTGCTTTAGGGGCATATATTCTATTTAACGCTCTATTTCTCGCACCACCTGCCCATAGGCCAATAGGGCGAATAACCCAGTTCCGCCCACAATATTTCCCATCAAGGTTGCGCCAATTAAAGCGACAGTTTCAGCAGCACTAATGTGCCCTTGAAGCACTAGTAAAAAGAGCTCTGTTGAACCTGCTATTACGTGGGTAAAGTTACCTATGGCGATAAGGTACGTGAAAATGACAATCATCAACACTTGAGAATGTTTCACCGATGGCTTCATCCACACAATAGCGGCAATAATAAAGCCTGAGGTTATGCCATAAGAAAACGCTTCTGAAGCACTGAGCTCGGCGTAGTGTTTGGAAATGGCTGTCATTCCCTCCACCAGCTCGGGAGGAACAGCTTGTAAGGTGTAGCTGAATACCGCGGCCAAAAATGTACCCACCATATTAGCAGCAAACACAATTAACCATAACCTTGCTATGCACAGCGTCATATTCACAGAAGGTTTGCTAAGAAGCGGTAAGATGACAGACAAGGTATTTTCAGTAAATAGCTGAAGCCGACCAACAATTACCAAAACAAAACCAACGGTATAGCCTAAATTTTCTATTACGAACTGGTATTGGGAATCTTCAAATAGGTGATGCAAGATCCCTTCAGCTAAAATGGAAAGAGATATGCCGATACCCGCTGCTACGCCTGACCACCATAAAGACATCACGGGACGCTGAAGCTCTTCTAACCCCTCGCGATGTACAATGGCATAAAGAGAAACTGAATTTAAGCTTTGGTTGTCTCTTACATCTTGTTCTTCGGTGTGACTTAATGCCACATCTTTTTCTCTATCTTTTGACTGCTGCGATTTTTCAGTCATCAATGCCTCCAGCATAGTCCAATAGACTCACGTCCTACGTTAAATCACTAAGAAATTGGTACGTGTTGCACCTGGTATTTCGGTCACTTTAATATCTGTTGCTTGACGAATAGACAGTCACACAAAATAACCTCGACTCAAGACAGGCATATGTATTCATATCAGTCATTGTGACAGGCAAGATTAGTAATATACGGTGACTGTCTTGTTTTGAGTTTTGTATTGAATTGCTTCGATAAGACCGAGGACCATCGCAATTGCGGTACGATAAAAAGCCTCTAAACCATTAAGGCTAAGGGAGTTTGTGCGTTTATGCTGAATATTTATTTAGTAAAAAGAGTCCATTAAGAGAACTGAAGCGATTGGTTCAATTGGCCTCTAGAAGACCCCGTGGTTTAGTGTTCATTATGAAAGGCTATGCACATTTTTTATGTTCGAGTATGCTAACACTAACTGAAGTTGAGAATTGTGTTTCAATGGTATTGACCATCAGTTGCCAGCTAACTTCAGTTAAGCCCGCTCGTGTAAGAATAGGTTCACTATTAGCCGAAATAGAACCTGGTTTATCTTGCCGTATCCTCCTACCAGTATCATCCACCAGTTGAAGATAATCTTTTAATTCAAAGCGTAACCCTATGTGAGTACGTTCTCGCGAGCCAATAAAAGGCATCAGTTTTTTAGGTTGAACATTATTTTTCACGGCTTTAATGCGACGCTTTATACTCGTATGTGGTGATGTTTCGAGCGTTTTCGCTACACCAGCTCGAATAGGATTCAAGTCTACATAGGCCATGCAGGCTAGAAGGGCTGCTTCATCAAGTAAAGCCTGTGATTTGAACCTGCCCTCCCAAAAGTGCCCGGTACATTCATCTTCCTTATTCGCCATACGAGCTATGTACTCGTTGAGCAAACGCATAAACCAACTGATGCTATAAAGTCGCTGGCGATAAACCTTCACTAAAGCTTCTACGCTCTTCAACTCTGCTTCCGACAAGGTATGGCGTTGCTTGGTGTCTACATAGCGACGACTGAGTACCGTCCCCTTGTGAAACCTATGCCAACGTGCAAGTACTTCATCATTATTCAGTGCTAGAGCTTTGGCCTTGTTTACGTGCAGTACTAAGTGCGTATGATTACTCATAATAGCAAATGCACAAATATCGATAGCAAAAGAAGTGGACAGTTTTAGCGCCCTATCTTCAATAACTTGGCGCCTATGCTCGTAGCATTTACCAGTCAACTCATCTACCCCACACAAATATGCACGGCGAACACACCGCGAGACACAATGATAATAGGGCGTGCTTTCTAAACAAATAAGGGATTTACGTGGCTGTGGCATAACAATAAAACATTCTTTAATAGTCTCACTATTGTGCACAGTGTTGAAATAACTGGTACTGGCCGAAGGGCTAGAATAGATATTACTTTTAAACAAATTTTATAAGAGACACGAGAAGTGCCTGTCACGTTAATGCTGTGCCTGTCTCGAAACAAGTGCCGCGAGAAGTGCCTGTCACGTCAATGCCGCCCGAGAAAAGTGGTGCCTGTCTCGTTAATGGTCTCGTTAATGCGCTTCAATGCGTCAATGCGTCAATGCTGTCATGAAAAACAGCAGTCCAGCGCGTTTGAAACTCATTTAAACGCAAACAATTCAAACACTTCATTATCTCTTATTCCATCTAAGTTTAATCCTTAACTGCCTGTCTAATGTATACTTTAGTCGTACCCTAAAAAGCAAATAGTTAAATACACCTGCCTACCTATATAACGATAAAGGGTGATCGCTAAAGACATAAACTCAGGAACACACATGAAACTATTCCCGATCTCGGCCCTTGCTGGCGCCGTTATATTTTCTCTTCCTAACTCGTTGTCAGCACAAGAAGCTAACTCCGAGATAGCAGATACCTTTTCTGAAGACGCAGAACAAATTGTAATTTTAGGTAGCCGCCGCCCAGGACGCTCGGTGGTAGAAAGCAATGTACCTATTGACCTTATCGGCGAAGACACGTTGCAAGCTGGCGGTTTTACAGATATAAGCCGTCAACTCCAAAACGTGGTCCCCAGCTTTAACTACTACCAGCCATCACTCGTAGACGGTACTGAACACATTAAGCCAGCCTCTTTGAGAGGGCTAGCGCCAGACCAAACGCTAGTGCTACTCAATGGGCGCAGATTCCACTCTAGCGCCATTCTTAATTTAAATGGCACGGCTGGCAGAGGCTCTGTGTCTGTCGATTTAAATGCCATTCCTTCTGCTGCCATTAAACGCGTAGAAATTTTGCGCGATGGCGCAGCTGCACAGTATGGCTCAGACGCCATTGCCGGTGTTATCAACATCATTACAAAGGATGACAGCGAAGGTGGTGCTATCAGCGTTTCTGGTGGAAGTTATTACACCACAGTAGATGGCGTACCAGAACTTGTCGGTGTCCAAGTGGACGACACTGGCGCAGTAGTAGGAGATGGCAGTAGCCGTGTTGCTGGGGTTTATGGTGATGATATTAGCCGCAACGACGGTGAAAATTACACGATTTCCGGCAATTGGGGCTTGCAGTTAAGCAGCGATGGCTATGTGAATATCAGCGCTGAATACGCGCACGCAAACAGAACAAGTCGCGGTGGATACGACGATGGCGATACTTACCCTAAAAACGAAGATGGTAGTTTTGATTTAAGAGAAATAGATGCTGATCGCGACCGATTTTATTATGGCCTCCCCGAAACAGAGAGCTATACCCTGTTAGGTAGCGCTGGTTATGTTTTCAACAACGGAATTGAAGCTTACTCAACGGTAACTTTTCAAGACAAAGATAGCCTTTCTGGCGCGTTTTACCGGGAGGCATCTGATGAAGCCTTGCTAATTCAGGAAATCTACCCGGATGGATTTACCCCACGAATATTAGCAGAAATTAAAGACTATTCCGTACTCGCAGGCATTAAGGGCAGTGCTGATATTTGGGATTATAATGCCAGTGTGGTAACCGGCAAAAATACCGTTGACTATACAACCAGCAATACCGCGAATGCGACTTACTTGTTAGATACACCCACTCGCTTTTATGGCGGTGAGTTAGCAAGCACTCAAACAACCTTAAGTTTTGATGCTTCTCGCTATATCGACCTTGACAGCCTCTATTCGCCTATTTCCTTTGCTATGGGTATTGAGTACCGCCAAGACGCTTTCCAAATTACCGCTGGGGATGAAGAGGCGTACACTAACCGTCAAATGACAGACGAAAGTGGCAACCCCATATTTGATGAGAGCGGAAACCCTGTTTACCCCACTAACAGTCTTTTTGCACAGGGCGCTATTTACTTCTCTGATGCTGCTGAGGTGGACGAAGACAGGCACGCGTACGCATTTTATGTTGATGTAGATAGCGATATCACAGAGGCATGGAATATTGCGTTAGCAGGCCGCTTTGAGGATTACTCGGATTTTGGTACCACGCTTAACGGCAAAATAGCAACGCGTTATACCTTTAATGACGATTTCGCATTGCGAGGCTCAATTAGCTCGGGCTTTAGAGCACCATCTCTACAGCAGCAATTCTACACTTCAATTTCAACAAACTTTGTGGATGGCGTAGCCTATGAAGTAGGAACCATAGCGTCAACTAGTGCCGCGGCCGTTGCCCTAGGCGGGGAACAGCTGGATGCGGAAGAGTCGACTAACTACTCCATTGGCTTTACTTGGACAGTCACAGATAAGTTAAACATAACGGCCGATGCATATCGCATTGAAATAGACGATCGCATTGTGCTTTCAGAAACGCTAGGAGACAGTGACGATGAAGCGGTTATTGTGCAACAGGTGTTTGCCGACAATAATATCGAAGGCGTAGGCGCTGTTCGCTTTTTCATGAACGGTGTTAACAGCGTAACTGAAGGCGTTGATGTAGTGGCTAACTATACGGCAGGTACAGTGCTAAATGGCGATTTAAGCTTAAGCCTAGGCGCTAACTATAACAACACCGATGTGAGTGATGTGGTTGCCACGGCAGGGCCTAGCGATTTATTTGAACCTGATCAACTCTTTGCACGAAGAGAAAGAGAACGGCTAGAAAATGCAGCGCCAGAAGTTAAAGCTAACCTTACTGCCAATTGGCGCGGCGACGCGTTATCACTTATGTTCAGAACGAACTACTATGGTGAAGTCACTCAACCTGGTACGACTCAAGAAGGAGATGTCACCGTAGACGCCGCATTTATTGTTGATGTGGAAGCAGGTTATCTGTTTACCGACAATCTAGAAGGCAAAGTGGGCGTTAACAATTTACTCGACAAATATCCAGAGTCAGCGGTGATTACCGATCAGCCCAATCCAGGTCAGTTTGATTACATCATTCCATTCCCTAACTTTTCGCCTTACGGTTTCCAAGGCCGTTACGCTTATGCCAAAGTAACCTACTCTTTTTAAATAAAGCGTTAAAGGCATAAAAAAGCCCCGCGCGAAAAATGATTAGCGTGGGGCTTTATTATCATTGTGCGATAGCGTTATTTATAGGCCGAAATGAATAAGCACCAAGTTTGCAATGGCAGACATAAGCATAGAAGCAAATGTAAGCATCATGCCCGCGATACGTTGCCAACTTGCACCAGCGTGTTGACGCAAACCATAGGCATGCAATACTCGCCCAAATAACAATGCGGCTGCTAATCCATGGACTATCCATCCCTGCCCCGTATTCGCTTCAAAGCAAGCAATCATTATAAGGGTAATAGGTACGTATTCACTAAAGTTGCCATGAGCTCTAGTTAAGCGTTTTAGATCTTCATTTCCCCCGTCTCCCAAGCTGATTTGGGCTGACCGCCGTACGCCAATGACAAGAAACGACAGGTATATGTAGCATATTCCCAATAAGCTTACATAGAAGGCCGTAATAGGTAACACCATTTAGCTACTCCAATTAGTCTTTTTATCTTTTATGATTAAACGTTATTCAAGTCCCACTTACAAGTAACAAAAAAGGCCGCTAATGCGACCTTCTTCAACTTCATTACCCGTTAGCCGAGACGTTTGGCCAACTCAGCGCTAACTTCGTCTACTGGGCGTGTGCCGTCTAACTTATGATATTCACAGTTACCGGCTTCTGCCTCTGCGCTGTAATAATTAACCAGCGGCTTCGTTTGCTCATGGTATATAGCAAGACGTTTACGCACCGTTTCTTCTTTATCATCATCACGAATGATTAAGTCTTCACCGCTAACGTCATCTTTGCCTTCTTCTTTAGGCGGGTTGTACACTACATGATACACACGGCCTGACGCTGGGTGAACACGACGTCCGCCCATACGCTCAACTATAACGTCGTCAGGCACGTCAAATTCGATACAGTGATCCACTTTAACGCCTGCCTCTTTCATGGCGTCGGCTTGTGGAATTGTACGAGGGAAACCGTCTAGTAAGAAACCGTCTTTGCAGTCATCTTGTGCAATGCGCTCTTTAACCAAGCCAATGATGATATCGTCAGAAACTAACTTACCTTCATCCATAACTTGCTTGGCTTTTAGGCCTAGTTCTGTACCCGCTTTAATTGCCGCACGAAGCATATCGCCCGTGGAAATTTGTGGAATACCATATTTGCCCATTAAAAACTGAGCTTGTGTGCCCTTACCCGCGCCAGGAGCGCCGAGAAGAATAATTCGCATGTGTGCGTTCTCCGCTTATGATTTTGAAACTTTTTCACCTTCGGCACTTTACACATTCAACACCACAGTGACAAGTAGAAGGCTACGGCTAATTTTAAACTTAAGACTAATGGCGAATATATGTACAAGTTATATTGCGTATGAACGGGTGTTGTTTTGTTATATTGCGCTCTACGCCAAGCATAAACCCACCATTTTCAATTTACTTAACTAATTAATTTAAATGGATTTTTATAACACTTCCATAAAATAATAATCCACACAAAGAAAAAGCGAGCTATTTGCTCGCTTTTTACTAATCAATTAATGATTACAAGCCTTATTTAGCTAACTTCATTAACAGACTGTTCAGGTTTTGAACAAACGTTGAAGGATCTTTTAAGCTTCCCTGTTCAGACAATGCGGCTTGGTCGAATAATACGCCAACCCACTCGTTGAAAAGTGCCTCATCTTGCGTATCAGCTAGCATTTTAACCAGCGCGTGCTCAGGGTTAAGCTCTAGATGATACTTCACATCAGGTACAGTCTGCCCAGCAGCTTGCATCAACTTCATCATCTGCGTAGTCATGCCATTGTCGTCTGCTACAATACAAGCAGGGGAATCAGTGAGACGGTGAGTAAATTTAACCTCGCCTACCTTATCACCAAGGGCAGTTTTCGCTCGCTCAAGCAAGCCTTCAACTTCTTTTTCAGCTTCTTCTTTCGCTTTCTTAGATTCTTCGTCTTCAAGGTCGCCTAAATCTAAGTTAGCTTTAGCGATAGAAACAAACTGTTTTTCACTGAATTCAGTAAGGTGAGACGTCAACCATTCGTCGATACGCTCGCCCATTAACAGAACTTCAATGCCTTTCTTGCGGAAGATTTCCAAGTGAGGGCTAGACTTCGCTGCCTGCAAGCTGTCTGCGGTCACGTAGTAAATCTTATCCTGACCTTCTTTCATACGCTCGATGTAATCAGCAAGAGATACTGTTTGCGCATCAGAATCAGCGTGCGTTGATGAGAAACGTAGTAGGCCTGCAATTTTCTCACGGTTACTAAAGTCTTCCGCTGGGCCTTCTTTTAGCACATTACCAAATTCATTCCAGAATGACTGATACTTTTCAGCATCATTTTTCGCCATTTTCTCAAGCATCTGAAGCACACGCTTAGTACAACCTTGGCGAAGGGTCTGGGTAATTTTGTTGTCTTGAAGAATTTCACGAGAAACGTTTAGCGGTAAATCGTTACTATCAAGTAACCCTTTCACAAAACGCAGGTATGTTGGCATGAACTGCTCTGCGTCATCCATAATGAATACGCGTTGCACATACAACTTTAAGCCATGATTCTGGTCACGGTTCCACATATCAAATGGCGCTTTTGAAGGAATATACAATAAGCTAGTGTATTCCGTTTTACCTTCTACTTTATTGTGCGCCCATGCTAGAGGATCGGTAAAATCGTGTGAAATGTGCTTGTAGAATTCATTGTATTCTTCATCTGAAATATCAGATTTTTCACGAGTCCACAGGGCCGTTGCCTTGTTAACAACTTCCCATTCACCTGGCTGAGCTTCAATCTTCTCGCCATCAGGGCCTTCGCTTTCAGGCACTTCGTCTTTCCACATCTGTACTGGGATGCTGATGTGATCAGAATACTTACTAATAATGGAACGCAGACGCCAAGCATCAGCAAACTCTTTTTCGTCTTCACGTAGGTGAAGCACAATTTCAGTACCGCGTGTGGGCTTGTTAATTTCGGCGATGGTGAATTCACCTTCCCCTTCAGATACCCATTCAATGGCTTCTGCTGCATCAGTGCCAGCAGCACGAGTACGAACCGTCACCTTATCCGCTACAATAAATGCCGAGTAAAAACCAACACCAAATTGGCCGATAAGTTGAGAGTCTTTGGCGTTGTCGCCAGAAAGCTTGCTAAAGAAGTCCTTAGTACCAGACTTTGCGATGGTACCTAAGTTAGCGATAACCTCATCTCGGGTCATCCCGATACCATTGTCCGCAATGGTTACCGTGCTAGCTTCTTTATCAACACTAATTTTAACCGCAAGATCGCCGTCATTTTCATAAAGACTGCCGTCTTCCAATGCGCTAAAACGGAGCTTATCTGCTGCGTCAGCGGCATTTGACACTAACTCACGAAGAAAAATTTCTTTATTCGAGTACAAAGAGTGAATCATCAGATGAAGTAACTGCTTTACTTCCGTCTGAAAACCGTGGGTTTCTTTATGGGCTGCTTCAGCCATAATCCAATATCTCCTCGTTGAATGGATCACATTACTCTCAGACAGGTAGGGTCTGTGAGCGTGTTTTTCAACAGTAAAGGTAAAAAATTATGACGAAAAGTGAGTATTAGGTTGCTAAATGAAGGCACTTGAGGGAAAGCTATAACTTTCGGCGCCCTGAAAACGCATGTGTAAGGGTGTTTCCATCAATATATTCTAGCTCCCCACCAACGGGGACCCCATGGGCAATTCGTGACGCATCAATATTGTGACTAGCACACACTTGAGCAATATAGTGTGCTGTGGCCTCCCCTTCTACGGTGGGGTTGGTTGCTAAAATCACTTCGTTAATGCCCCCAGCAGACAGACGCCTCTCAAGCTCATCTAAGCCTATTTCGTTCGGCCCTACACCATCGATAGGCGATAGATGCCCCATCAACACAAAGTATTGGCCTTTGTAGCTCAAGGTTTGCTCAATAGCCAAAACGTCTTGTGGGCTTTCTACAATGCACAGAAGCCCGCTTGCTTCGCGTTCAGGGTGACGGCAAATTTCACACAGTGCATCCTCTGTAAACGTTCTGCAGCGTTCACAATGGTGTATATGCTCCATAGCGTTATGTAAAACATTGCTTAAGTCCAGCGCACCAGTACGATTGCGCTCCAACAGATGAAATGCCATCCGCTGTGCGCTTTTTTGCCCTACACCAGGTAGACAGGTTAAGGCTTGAATGAGTTCGGTAAGTAAAGGGCTAAACTTCATAATGGCTGTATGGATTTGTCACGATTTGAGTGTGCGCAATGGTCGCATTTAACGATGCCCCATTCAACTGATTCGCGTAAGTAAAACCGCGTGAAAGTAATATATTTTAGCCACGTTCAGTTTACATTCATTTTCACGTAACTATAGTTCCTTATCGTTTTACCCCCTATAGCTAGTAGGGCTACCATTTTCTCGAAAAAGGATATTTTATGAAGTTTCGTCGTCCCCTCATGTGTGCCATTGTACTATCAACTTCTCTTACAACCCCTCTTGCGTTAGCTCAAACCGCGCAAATTCATCACGAAGTTAGCCTAGGTATCTCTGATATCAAAGACGCAGACGATAAATTTCTGGGTGTAGGTTACCGCTATTATTTCGATACTGTGAATATGGCTACTCAGCCTTGGGCGATAAGCCCCTACCTTCAGCGCGCTAACAATGCATCGGTAAACTATTTTGCTATCGACGACCTAAACAGTATCAATATAGATGGCGAATGGTTTTATTCTGATACTCTCATAGTGCGTGGTCGCTATGGGAGGATTTCCGACGAAAGGAATTTATCTGATGTTACTCAGCAACGGGTAGGCATCAGTTTGTCCACCTTTGCCAACGACCACTGGGAATACGGTGCAGGTATCGATCTTTTCGATATTGAAGAAGCGTTTTACGCTTATGATGACCCAACAACAAGATATAAAGCTGATGATAACGAACTCAGTTTCAGTATCTTTGCTAGGTATACCAGCTTTGGAGGGACAGCAAAAAGCTTCACGCCAGGGTGGGATATCGCGATGAAAGGCACTCACTTCGACGACGAATTTTCAATTGAGATTGACGCAGATTACTATCTTAAACCCAATTGGAGTGTGGGTGTCGCTGCACTGTATGAAAACCATGACGGCTACAGTTCAGAGAACCTAGTCGAATTAGGTACCAACTATTGGTTTAACCCTTATTCATCGCTTAGATTTGGCCTAGGATATGATACAGACGATGGCGATTTAGGTTCTATTACGCTGTTAGGCACTTTCAGGTTTTAATAAGGTTTATTCCGCAGGATTACTTGGCGAAGAAGTCCGTATGGGCTGCTTCGCCACTTTATCGAGCTCGATCTTGTAGGCATTGCCGCCAATGAGCCCTTTGAATTCTTCATCGGTAAATACCAGCGTATTGTTGTCGTAAAAGGTAACGGCCTCTTTTTGTGTAATTAACCCTAAATCTATTCTGTAAATATCGCCTGAGAAAAATCGGTCTGACGGAAAATTCTCGAATAGCCATATTGACGTTGAGTCTAACAATACTAACCTTTTTCTGTCTGGACTGATGGCTGCTGAAGTAATCCAACATAACTTTTCCAATGTCGTACAGGTTTTAAAAGCATCTATCTTTTCAGCATTAAAATTTGCCGCATGATCTCCTACTTTATACACATTTGTAATACCATCAAATGGCGCAGTTCGATTCTTAGTAAATAAGTAGAGGTTGTGGTCAAACTCAATAAAGGCTTCTAAATCAAAGTTCTTTTGGTGAGGTTCTACGGGTGTACCATCCATTTCTGGGTAGGTAAATTTAATAATTTCTGCTTCTGTTGTGTCTGTCTTTATATCTATGGGGTTTTCAATTTTATATATGGTTAACCATCGCCTGTTATTTTCATTGTTGCCGAAATCGCCTAGAAAAAAATGACCAAACTCGTTTTGTGTCATGTCTTCCCAATCGATATTTTTTGCATTGGTTACCGTCACTTCCCTAGCTACTGAACCATCATCATTCAACATATAGAGTTTAGGCCCGTCCCCGCTATCGTTAATGGCCCAAAGACGTAATTTCTTATCAAACTCAATACCCGAAATTTCACGCACCTTTGGGTCAATATCATGCTGCTTTTTGCTATACAAAGAATACGCAGCCCCCACCGTGAACAACATTGCCATGCAAGCTAACAGTAGAGAAATGAGTACAACGGGCTTTTTAATCATGCAAATACACATCCTTGTTTACACGTGACATTTTCGCGACCATGAATGACTGTCTCAACCCGTGTTGCCAATAAAAAAGCAGTTAAGTTAACGGCGTGTTTACTTAACTGCTTCTGGTACGTATCGGGAACGCTGAGTCTGACTAAAAACCTCTTAAAACGGCATTTTGAAGCCCGGAGGTAAAGGCATGCCTCCAGTCACATCACCCATTTTTTCTTTGCTGGTTTCTTGCACGCGACGTACCGCATCGTTAAATGCTGCGGCAACTAGGTCTTCAACCATATCTTTGTCGTCGTCCATCAAAGAATCGTCAATATCAACACGACGCACGTTGTGATTACAGGTCATTGTCACTTTAACCATACCTGCGCCCGCTTCACCGGTAACCTCTAGGTTCGCTAAGTCGTCTTGTACTTTTTGCATGCGCTCTTGCATTTGCTGCGCCTGCTTCATGATATTACCCATTCCACCTTTAAACATATTTTATCTCGCTTCGTTTTGGTGTTAATTGAAACTGTTATCTCGCCTTTACCGTGTCGGTAACAATAGATGCATCAAACATTGATAACAGCGCTTGAATTTTTTCGTCACTTTCTAAAACTTCATGCGCATAGGCTTCGCGCATTGCTACTATTTCTTGTTGAAGTGAATATGGTGTCTGAGCAGGGTTGCCCAATACTATTTCAATTTCCACCTGTTCACCTAACGTATGGTGTAGTGCATCCAACAATTGTTTTTTGGCACTCTCATTAAGTAAATGCGCCTGACTGTTGTCAATTTCAAGCGTAACCTGACCGTTGTTTTTACTGAAAGAGGCATGCAACACAAGCTGCTTTAATACCCCCGCCAGCGGCATTTGCTCAACCAGGTAGCTCCATTTATCTATTTGACTGGCATGCACCAGTTTTTTACCGTCTTCTAAATACGCCGTTAACTGCCCCTTATACTGCTGAGGCGCTACACCAGTATCACTTGCTTCACTAGGTTGAAGCGGGTCGCTCGACATTTGCGAATCAACGTTATTTTCATTACGCGGCATGTTCGCATGAGGCTCACTCTCGTGAGCAAAAGGCGCATGCGATTGTGACGTTACTAGGTCTTCTTCGGTCTGCACTTGTCTTGATGGTGCCTCTACCCGTGCAGGCTCAGCCATAGACTGAGACGATGGGTTGTCGTCTCCCTTAGACTCTGTTGCCCAAGGTGGCGAATCATCCCCTAAATCTGGTGTATGCGGCGCGTTTTCCTTCGCCACAGGTTCTTGCGCTGCTTGTGTGATGTCTTGCGCGCCATTGCCTCTGCTAAGTCGGTTAAACAAGCCGTCGTCTTTGTCATTTTTGGCGGCTTTCTTGGTACTTTCAGCTGCATTTTCAACTTTTTGCTGCTTTAATTTCTGTCGCAGTGCCAACATATCCGCCGTTGACGTAAGCTGCGCATCGTTATCACCATGCTGAAGGGCTCCGTGTGACGTGTCACTTAAATGCTCAGCATCTGCATTTTTTTCAGTGGCCTCATTGATATGCACAGGCTCTTGATAGCCAAACTCTCCCTCAAACATGCCTGTCTCTTGTGGAGGAAGATCGTCATGATAAGCATCTAACGGCGGCGTATCATTGAACGGTGATTCATCACTAGGCGGCAATGTTTCCGGTGTCAACGCGGGTGATTGAGCTTTAGTGACAGGCTCATCAATTGGCGGAGCTTGTTCTGGCTGTGTTGGGGCGGCACCAGATTCCTCAGGTGTTAACTCAACTGGCTGTGGCTCAACTGGCTGTGTAAGAGTGGTTTCTGACTCTGGCGTTAAAGAGGATTGCTCGTCACTGTGAGAGGCTTGGCGTTGGCTGACAGATGAAGATTCCTCGGCTGGCTTTTCAGCTACCACGGCGCTGCTTGCCTCTGAAGCAGTTATTGCAGAGACTGGCGAGTTAAGTTGGGACTTTCCCGTACTGATAATCTCCTCTGTGTCGGAGATGGGTTCGTTCGGTGCAAATGTCATCATTCGCATTAGCGTCATTTCTAACGCACTTCGCCCGTCTAGCGCTAATGGTAAATCTTTACGCCCCTGTAGCGCAATCTGGTAGAACAGCTGCACTTGCTCTGGCGCTATACTTTTCGCCAGTTGAAAAATAGCCTTGGCTGAGGTGGTTTCTAGCTTACATACATCAGGCACCCATTGAGTAAGAGCAATTTGATGTAAGGTGCTGGCTAATTCTCCAAGTACTTGACTGTAATCTGGTGCTTGCTCAGCAATATCCTGCACTAACTGCATAACATCAGTAGGCGTTTTAGTTACCACTGCGTGTAACAACTTCACCAATTGATTTTTATCCATTAGCCCTAGCATGTCGGTAACCACCGACGCGTTCACCGCATTGCCCCCTTGAGCAATAGCTTGGTCGGTAAGGCTTAGTGCGTCACGCATACTGCCTTGTGCTGCACGTGCTAATAGCGCTAACGCTGAAGGTTCAAACGGCAGCGACTCTTCCTGTAAAATATGCGTTAATTGCCCAACTATTTGCTCCCGCGAAAGCGCCTTCAAATTAAACTGAAGACAGCGCGACAAAATAGTAATCGGCAATTTTTGCGGATCGGTGGTTGCTAACAGAAATTTAACGTGCGGAGGTGGCTCTTCAAGCGTTTTCAGCAAGGCGTTGAAGCTATGCTTTGATAGCATATGAACTTCATCGATAAGATACACCTTATAACGGCCGCGGGTTGGCTTATATTGTACGTTATCGAGTAATTCTCGGGTATCTTCAACCTTAGTGCGCGATGCCGCATCTATCTCTAGCAAATCAACATAATTACCATGCTCAATTTCTTTGCAGGTATTACATTGACCACATGGATTCGCACCTTGCCCTTCTTCGCAATTTAAGCTTTTAGAAAAAATTCGAGCAATGGTGGTTTTGCCCACGCCACGGGTACCTGTAAACAGGTACGCATGGTGAAGCCTATCATTATCAAGCGCATTTGAAATAGCAGAAACGACATGCTCTTGCCCTACCAGTTCACTGAACTTACCTGGGCGCCATTTCCGTGCTAATACCTGATAACTCATTGCCTGTCATTTAATCCTTATTCGCCTTCAAACTCGCATAGACTAAAGCTTTCCACGCCAATTTGGTCGAGTTTTTCACGCCCACCTAAATCGGGTAAATTGATAATAAAGCCAGCATGCTCCACCTCTCCGCCTAACCGGCGAATTAGTTTTGCTGAAGCGGCAATGGTGCCACCTGTTGCGAGTAAGTCATCAATGAGAAGCACTTTGTCGCCAGGTTGAATGGCGTCTTTGTGGATCTCTAATGTATCAGTGCCGTACTCCAGCTCGTAACATTCACTCACCACTTCGCGGGGAAGCTTATTTGGTTTTCTAACTGGTACAAACCCAATGCCCATTTCTATGGCAAGAGGCGCACCGAATAAAAAGCCGCGAGCTTCGGTACCTGCAACTTTGTTGAAACCCATGCCTTGATATTTTTCTAAAAGCAGGGAAATACAGCTACTAAACGCTTTATGATCTTCTAAAACGCTGGTTACATCTCTAAATAAAATACCTGGCTTTGGATAGTCAGGTACGGTTTTTACTACTGATTTTATATATTCTGCAGTCACAATAATGCCTTGATTGTCTGCGTTATAACCAGAAGGTAAACCAGCCGCAGATGATATGCATCAGCGGGAACGCAAGTAAAGTTACTAATGAAGCGAGAAAGTACCACTTGTTGTAGACTTCTTTGAAATCTGAATTGTCAGCCATTTGCACTACCTAAACAATTTATGGAACCAAAAAATGGTGGTAAATGTTAATCGAAAGCACGCGCGATTGATAGCGTTAATCCAATCAAACGCTCACTTTCAGTACAAATTTTTAAGATCTTTTGAAGAAAGATTAAGCTTTGGTAAACAAAACCGTTTTTTGTAGTAAATCTGAAACGGTTTGGCGCAAGCCATTGAGTAAATTGTGCGTCGGTATTTGCGGCAATTGTTCACAAAGTAGCTGCTCTAGTTGCGATAAAGCCATCCCATCTTCATGTTGAATTATAGAATGTAACATAACTGCGGTTACCGGATTAACCAAAGTAAACTGCACTTCATCCTCGATGTCTCTATATACAACATAATAATGACGGTCTGCAGATGGGTGCACCGGCATAAAGTTCGCACCGATAAGATGTACAGGGTAAGTATAGGAAGCCAAGGTGGCAAGGGGTGAAAAAAACAGTTTGTCTGCGCCTTTACAATGGATTGACGGCGACACAGCGATAGATGCATGTCGAATACTCACGTCTAACTCGAGCCACTCATAGTGCGCTAATTCCGCTGCAAAGCAGGGTAACGGGAAAGACAATTCGGGGTCACTTGCCAAATAGTCGACAAATTCCTTACTGATTTCCACAAAATAGGGAGAACGGCAATTGTGCTGAATGAAAAACTGCCTCACTAAGTGATTTACATCATCACTTGACAGTATTGAGGTTAAAACAGGGAATCCTGATAACACGAAGCCTTTTACATTGTTAAAAAACAGCGACTGGTAAATGGCCATTCTTCGCTTTTCATCTTCATTTTTCGCCTGAAAACTTGATGGGTTTTTAATCGCTGTTACGAATGCACTTTGCTGCGCTTTTAATCCGTCGCTCATGCCCGCGCCTTCTCGGCTACTGATGTTTCATTTTTTACTAAAGCTTGTATGGCTTTAATACGCCTTACTTCATCAAGTAAATGCGTCAAAGGCGGTATGTTAAAGTCGCGTTCTAAGAGGGTGGGAAATACACCGTGGGTACGATATGCATGTTCAAGTAACGCCCATACAGGCTCAATAACATCTGCACCATGGGTGTCTACCTTTAAATCTGGGGCTTCGTCGAAATGGCCAGCAATATGCCCATACACTATTTTATTTGAGGGAAGTTTATCAATAAACTCGTAAGCGTCGTAGCCATGATTTACGCTGTTTACATAAACATTATTCACATCTAAAAGCATCAGTGCGCCGGATTCTTCAAGCACCGCATTTAAGAATTCAATTTCTAACAGTGCTTGATCAGGGGCAATGTAATAAGACACATTCTCTAACACCAATGGCCGCTCAATAATATCCTGAACCTGTTTTATTCTTTCGACGACGTGGTTTACAGCTTCACAGGTAAAAGGAATGGGCATTAGGTCATACATGTGACCTTGTCCTGAGCAATAACTTAAATGTTCACTGTACAGAGCGATATTGTTCGCATCTAAAAACTGTTTGATGGATTTAACGAACCCCACATCAAGTTTATCAGTGCTGCCAATTGACAGTGAAAGGCCGTGGGTTGTAAAAGGTGCCTGCGATATGGCCTGCTGAAATTTTCGCTGGTATGCACCGCCAAGCGGGATCCAATTTTCTGGTGCCACTTCCCAAAAGTCTACGTCTGAAGGCAGTATAGGTAAGATGTCATCGAGTAACTCCCTTCTAAAACCCAGTCCTGCCCCTTCAAGATTAAACATTTTTCGCCTCATAATAATTGGGTCATCTTATGATGACCCAAATTTTGCACTACGCTTACATGCTACCGCATTTACCTTCACCACATTTACCTTCGCCACATTTGCCTTCTTTGGCTTTTTTGGCATCGGCTTTCATAGCCGCTTTATCTTCGCCACATTTTCCTTCGCCGCATTTACCTTCTTTCATTTTCTTAGCTTTGTCTTCGCCGCACTTTCCTTCGCCACATTTGCCTTCTTTCATTTTCTTGGCTTTGTCTTCGCCGCACTTACCTTCGCCGCATTTGCCCTCTTTCATTTTCTTGGCTTTGTCTTCGCCGCACTTACCTTCGCCGCATTTGCCTTCAGGTGCAAACTGACTGTAACCTGAATCTAATGATTGCACACCAAATGGATTGGCTTCTGCCATTGCGGAAGTTGACGCTAACGAACCTAAAACCACGGCACCTAACGCACAAGCCATAGATGTTTTATTGATTTGTTTCATGGGAGTTCCCCTATCTGTAGTTATCAAATTATGACGCGCAAAGCACGTGTATAAGATAAGACCCTTTTCGCTTAATTCTTATTTCAGAAAGGGTTCACTATATGTATATAAATATCATAGACGCCTAATTACTATAATAATTTTATATATTCTGTTACATCTCTAATAAGTAAAACCCGTTTACGTTTCGAGCAAACTAGGTTAGCTTGAACCTGCACTATTAATCTTTAGTTGAACCTACAATGGCTATTTCACAGTTCTACTTGGGTGATTGGCAAGTCGAGCCATCCTCTAATACCTTAAGGCTCGGAAAATTTAAGCGGACCATTGAACCTAAAGCCATGGACGTGTTACTTCTGCTATGCCAGCAAGCTGGAGAAGTAGTGAGTGCCGACGATATTGTACGCCAATGTTGGCCCAACTCGCCGGTTGGCGACAACCCTATTCATAAAACCATTACTCAGCTAAGAAAAGCGTTAGACGACAAAGCCAGCGCCCCTCTATTTATTGAAACCATAAGAAAACGTGGGTATAGGGTTATTGCCGATGTGCAGTTTGTAGAAGACGAGCAAACCCGTGCTGCAGAGACCAAATGGGAAGGTCAATCACCCTTCCCCGGCTTAACCGCGTTTACCCAACAAGAAAGCCAAGTGTATTACGGCCGCAACGCCGCGGTGAAAAACTTACTTCATAGACTTGCTGAGCAATGCAACAGAAAACGCCCTTTTACCTTAATTATTGGCCCCAGTGGTTCAGGTAAGAGCTCATTAGTACATGCGGGGCTACTGCCTAGGCTTTTAAGCGATAAGGGGGCAAATGGTATAAATGCCTTCGATTACATCAGTATCGATTTTTCAGATTTTCGCCCGACACGCATTATTAAAGAATTAGCCGCCTGCATGTTGGACTGGGATATAAATGACGCCCCGGTGTTCGATGGGGAAAGTGCTGATTCGTTAGCCATAAAGTTAGCAAATAACCCCGCAGATGTTATTAACACCGCGAAAGCCAAGCTAAGCCAAACCGCCCGATACAATACCTCGGCCTACCCTTGTTTTGTTGTTGTGCTAGACCGATTAGAAGCCTATTTAGCCACCCCAGATGTTAGCGCGACTCAGCGAGAGCGCTTATTTAGCCTGCTAGAAACCCTGTCGCAAAGTGGCTTGTTTATGATACTGCTGGTGTGTAGAAACGATTTTTACCACCAGTTGGCCGCCTACCCCACGCTAATGAAAAACAAAGAGCGTGGCGCGCATTTCGACCTTACACCGCCATCCGCTAGCGAACTTAGCCAGATGATACGCCTACCCACCATTGCCGCGGATTTGAACTGGGAAGAAGACGACAATACAGGTGTCACTCTAGACGACATAATTCTTACCGATGCCGCGGCTGAGCCAGATTGCTTGCCTTTGTTGCAATATACGCTACAAGAACTCTACTTACAGCGAAAAGACAACACGCTACAAGTAAGTACCTATAAGCAATTAGGCGGTATTGAAGGGGCGATTGGTCACAAAGCCGAACAACTTTTCCAGCATATGCCAGCGAAGGTAAAAACCGCGTTAGACCGCGTTTTACCCTTGGTAATAACCCTTGCCAACGACGGTAATACGCTTACCAGCCGAACGGCCCTGTGGAGTGAACTCACTAACGATAATGAAAAGCAGTTTGCAACCTTAATGGTAGAAAACCGCTTATTTGTATCGCATCTTTACCACGATAAAGCATGCTTTAAAGTCGCCCACGAAGCGGTACTTCGCCGCTGGCAACGAGTACAAACGTGGCTGCAACAACACCAAAGTTCGTTGGTGAGTAAAAGCAGGCTGGAACAACAAACCAAGCAGTGGCTGCAAGACAACAAAAGTAAGGCATTTTTACTGACCGAGGGGAAACCCTTAACCGATGCGTTAGCGTTAAAAGCCGACGCTAGCCTTACCCTTTCAGAAGATGATCTCACGTTAATTAAGGCATCACAAAAAAGCGCCCAACGAAAGCGAGTTATTCGCCGAGTGACGCTGGCCGCGCTAGCGTGCTTAACGGTAGTTTCATTTGGTGCCATGCTACAAAGCCAGCAGTCCCAACATCTGGCTGAAAGAAAACGGCTAGAAGCCGAAAACTTAATGGGTTACATGATAGGTGACTTTGCCGATAAACTACGTAGCGTAAAACGCATGGATTTATTGGAAGGCATTAGCGAACAAGCATTGAGTTATGTTGAACAAGCTCAGCAAGCGAGTGAATATGGATTTTTTACCCTAAGCCCGCCAAAAGCCAGTTTCGAACTTCGTTTTCAACATGCGCTTTCACTGCAAGCGATGGCCGAAGTACGATTTTACCGTGACGATACTGAAACCGCTAAACAAGCATATGAAGAAGCTGATAAACGTTTAAGTGCATTATTAGAAGAACAGCCCAATAACTTCGATCTGCTAAAGGCGGCGGGGGCGAATGCCTTTTGGTTGGGGAATATTGCGTTGGGCAATATTGCGTTGGGCAATCGGCAATTTGAAGTATCAAGAGCAGAATTTAAGCGTTATGTTGACTTGAGCAAGCAATTGGTAAGTGCGTACCCAGACAATCTAGAAGCGTTACTAGAATTGTCTTACGCATATAGCTCTTTAGGCGGAATCGAATATAAAACTTTTAAGTGGGACGAAGCTCTTACTCACTTTCGTCATTCGATTAACTTAAAAAAACAGTACCTAGACATCGAGCCACATAACATTCACTTGCATAGCTATACAGCTGATACACTTTCATGGATTGCTTCAACATTAGAGCATAAAGGTCAGCTAGCGGATGCTAAAAAGATATTGATAGACGCTCAAAATATACTAACCGAACAGCTTGAGATTAACCCTGATAACGCTGAGATTAAGGAAACATTAGCGTTTGTATTTCTGAACTTGTCAGAACTTAACGAAACTATGCAACGCCCAGATTTGGCTCGAAACAATTTACTGCAGGCTAAAGAGTTATTTGTAAATGCATTAAATCAAGATCCTGATAATAGCTACTGGAAACATGATCTCGTTCATACTAATGCGATGCTTGTCAGAAATTCACTCTACATGAATGACCATGATACTAACGAGCAAGAGATTACTTTGCTACTTAGCGAGGTGATAAAGCCATATATATCAATTAAAGTTAAATTGGTTCTCATTAAGTTCTTTTTAGTAAATAAAGACTTCTCGGCAAGCAAATTAATTCTTTCTACTGTAGATGAACACTTCGAAACTGAGATCGAAAAGTATACCGATAAATATCTACTAGAGAATGCTTATGAGTTAACCGAATACTTTACTGCAAGGGTTTATTACAAACGATACACCGGACTTGCCTATGAACCAGACTGCCAAGTATTGCAGTCTATGACCGACAAACTGCTTACTTTAAGTTTAAAGCCCACATTCCTAATCGCCAACCACCTGAGTAAAACATGTCTAGGAATATTGGACGAAGCGAAGCTTGTAGAAAAACAGCTTAATTTAATGAACATAAACACTTCAGATTTTTAACCCAATATAAAGGAGCCAAAAATGTCAGCACCTATAATTAGCTTTACGGTATCTGTAGATACGTCATCGTCTTCAGTGGAATACACCATATATGATTCGGAAGGTAGCCCAACCACAGAACCAGTCACGGTAGAGGAAGCAAATACCATTATTACATACACTCTCAACCCAGATAGCTCTAATCTACAGTTCATAGCGCCTGAAATAACAGGAGATCCCAGCCATGACCTTAGTATAAATATCTCAAAGGACGGCCAAGTGTTAACGATCATTGATTCTGATGCGGACAAAGAAGATATTTGTTTAAAACTCGTTACCGTGCCACAAAACCAAGTATTCGTTAGCCCAGACCCTCAATTAAAAAACAGACCTACCGGGAGATAAAAATATTATTGTTTTGCGCCTAGCACCTAGGCGCAAAACATGTCGATATACCCCAGAAAAAGTAATATCTGAACCAAATTAAAACCGTAGACTAAACTCAAGTTTCACGAAATAATTGAAACCTGCTATCTATCCCGCTGGGTAACCGCAACTAACCCAAGTGATGTTACTTTACTTAGTAAGTAAGATCCGCTCATGGTAATTGCAACTAACATTCAACACGCTAGTGAAGTGATCTAGCGTGTTTTAGTCTAGCAGTTTTTATAAAAAACATATTTGGTCTCTACCTTGTGATTTTGCTTGATACAACAGAGTATCAGCAGCATTCAGTAAAGATTCCTCACTGTCATACCTATTATCAATTTGTGTTGCCACGCCCATACTTACCGTAAGTTGCGACTCTTTTGTGACGGCAAACTGGCGGGTACTAAGCTGTGATATATGGCGCTTAATACGAATAGCCAACAACTGTGCTGTTTGCGGTGAACACTTAGGCAATACCAGCGCAAATTCTTCACCGCCATAACGGGCTGCCAAGGTATCGCGATGGGGTAAGCTTAACGAAATAGTCTCACCTATGCGTTTTAAGCAACGGTCGCCCGCTATGTGCCCGTACCTATCGTTAAAATCTTTAAAGTGATCAATATCAATAAAGATAATACTAAGAGGAAGATTATCTTGCTCGCAAATATTCCATTGCTTCGTTAAGTAGTCGGCAAAACGGTGGCGATTGGCAAGGCCGGTTAAATAGTCTGTATTGGCTTTTTGTTTAAGCAAACCGTACTCTGCTTTATGCAAAGTGAGATCACGCAAAATACAAAGAAATAATGTATTAGACGAAGACAATTCTTCGGGTAGCGTTGAAATAGACATCTCCACACTGATTGTCGGACTAAGGTCTGCTTTTAGGTTCAATTCTATAGGTGGTGAAGATATTGGATAGTGGCGCCCCTTTTCTAAACAGTCTATGAGCAATGTTTGAGACTTCCCTTTTGCGTCAACGACCAACTCAAGTAAATTATGACCCAGTAGTCTATCTCGTTGTGCGCCCATTAAATTGGCAACCATAGGATTGAGCATTTCAATGACGCCAGATGAATCAATAACGATTACCGCTTCATTAATAAAGTTTATCATTCGCGCTAATGATGAATCTTGATAAAAGTTAAACAGCTTTGGCGTTGGTCTAGTTTCTTTGTTTTTGTTAATCATCGAAGAGAACATCCTTTATTCACCTTTATAGGAATAGTTGATGAAACAAAGATTACGCTTTTTAAATATATGTATCCTTCCGAGCACCTTCGCTTTTAACACTCTGATTTTTATATAAAATAACCGAAAGGGAAGAGTAAAAAGCGAGTCAAGTTAAGTAAAAAAGACCAAAAGTACAAGAAAATTCTGAAAGAAAAATTCAATTGGTAGGAATTTTATCGGTAAAGTTTCGACCTTCGACAGGATAAGTATTATTCGTAGCTAGTGGAGGCAGAATACCTGAATAGAAATAAAGTTAATGGGGTCAGAGTACTTTATTGCGAATATCGTAAAAGTACTCTGACCCCATTATTTTTTCTTTTTACAAACGCCTGAAAGCAAAAAACCCGCCGTAAGGCGGGTTTTTCTAATAGGGACTTGGCAGTGTCCTACTCTCACATGGGGAAACCCCACA